>Ga0307424_1000716_pt1 | contig 17859 bp, 17 predicted proteins | sample SalMarWE160320MG_FD_202157 | JGI IMG/M metagenome (GOLD analysis project Ga0307424, IMG submission 202157) | Salt marsh sediment microbial communities from the Plum Island Ecosystem LTER, Massachusetts, United States - WE1603-20 | ecosystem: Environmental > Aquatic > Marine > Intertidal zone >... | reverse complement strand
GCCGCTCAAGCCAGCCCCTGCCCACCAGGCGCACGTGCCCCGGCCGGCGCACAGGGCTGTGCCCAGCCCCCAGGCGGTCGGAAACGCGCCCAAGCTGGCCAGTAGCTTGGATGAGCCCCGACCTCCGAGACGGAATAGCCAGTTGGGGTCGGCCAGCCAACCCATGAAAAACAGGATCGCCAGACCGATTGAGAGGCCGGCCAGCATGACCCAGCGGCGTTGGACCAGGACCCACAAGCCGAGCAGCACCAAGATTGGAAGCCCCAGTGAAGGTTTCAGGCTCAGCAGACTTAGTGCAACCCCCGCCATCCAGGGGCTCCTGCCTTTCGACTGGCTGCAGGCAAGTGCCAGCGCCAGCAACATGACGCCCCCCAGTTGACCGTTCCTCAGAGTGACGATCACCGGGCGGAAGAGCAAGACGGCCGCCAGCCATGGGACGGCGAAGGCGATATCTTGGCGTCTGAAGCGGACGCCGTAGACGAGAAGACTGGCCGCTATGATCATGGCGCATGTCACAAGAATCCAGCTGACGTATGCTGGCAAGACTGCCATGAGACCCAGTGGGGCCATAAGGATGGCGAGCGGGAGGGGGTGAATGTATGCCGAGTCCGGAACCCATGTCGCCCCGAACTGGTCGTGCCCCGACAGCCAGACAGCCGGGTTGTAGGGATCCTGCCCCGTCACAATCAAATGCGCCCCAAGCCAGAAGTTGAAGAAATCGCTGTCGGCGTAGTGCAGTGAGAGGACGAAGTGATGGACGATGGCCCACAATCCGGCCAGCGTGGCCAAAGAGCCCGCGGCCAGGAGCACGTACCACACCCGACGGTCCGGTCGGCGACCTAGCGCTGCCATCGTTTGCCCGCTTTAGTGTTCGGCATGGGGCAAGTATGACATCGGGCCGAACGGGCGGCAAACGGAGTCGGCTGTGACATCTTCCGGTGGGATCTAGGCGGGCTTGGCCTGAATCTCGGCGTGCCCCTCCGCGTCAAATGTCACCTCGAATTGAATTGGGCGGCAGCACACCCAGCAATCCTCGATGAAAGCCTGGCGGCGACCAGCGGACGGGTCGACTTCCACCTGGATGGTCTCGCCGCAGTGGGGGCAGATGGTCTCGGCGAGCTCATCCATCTTGTAGTTACTCCGGTGATTCTGCAGTCGAGGCTTGAAGAGGATAGGCTTGGCTAAACCAGCCCTCGGGATCGTACTCAAAATGATACAGTTTGGCGATCTCGATTTCGAAGAATCTCATCCAGGAGATTCGGTGCAGCCCGACAGCCAGCGCCATGCCTAGGGCCGGGCCCACCCAGTAGATCCACCAGCCCTGCCAGCGCAGCGAGATCAGCATTGGCCCAAGGCTGCGGGCCGGATTGGTACTCGTCCCAGAGATCGGGGCTTCCAGCCAGACCATCAGGGCGTAAAGCACGGGGAAGAGAGCCGGCGTGAATGGGCGCAGCCGGGGGTGACTGACGAAGGCGAACAGCAAGGCCACCAGAGCGAAGGTGGTGACGATTTCGCCTCCCAACGCAAGGCCCATGCCATATTGGGGCCCAGGAAGCGTTGCACCGAACTGGACACTTCGGCCCATGTTGCCCCAAAGCAGTAGGGGAAGGGCTCCTAGGAAGCCTCCCAAGCATTGGCCAGCGCGTGGCGGCCGCGGAGCTTGCCCACCAGCCAGAACGCGGCGCTGACGACGGGGTTGATGTGGGCGCCGCTGATCTTGCCAATAGGAGACAGGGCGATGACGGCGCCAGTTGACCCGAACAGGAATCCTGTGAGCAACCGACGAAGTCCTGCCGATGGGATCAGGCGCGCCATGGGGCTTCCTTGGCCGAAGTCGAAGATTACAAACGAAACCCCGGCCGCCACCAGCAGAGCCGTGCCGACTAGCTCGGCCGCCACAGGTTTCCATAGCGTGCGATTCCCTGGTTGAGATTGTCTGCTGGGCATGCCTTCATCCTACCTGATGGGTATGGTGGCCAGGTTCACGGCATGGGAAGCAAGACGCACCGAAGGGGCCCGCGCGGGCCCCTTCGGTGTGGGAGGGAAGAGACGCAAGGCTTGATCTAGTTTGTCAAGCCCTGCAGGTAGTTGATAACTGCTCGTACAAGCATCGGATTAACGCCCAACTGTTCGAACTGGGTGAACCTGGCTTGTGCCGTGGCCCGCGCGTCTTGGGCGGCGCTGTTGCCGCTGTTGTTTCGGCCGCTGCCCCCCACACCCGGGAGGCCCCCGCCATTGAATCCGCCAGGCCCACCCGGTCCAGGGAATCCGCCGCCGCGGAAGGCAAATCCGCCTCCGCCTCGGCCGCGAAAGCCGCCGCGGAACCGGCCGGCGTCGGGTGTGGCGCCTGCCTGGGGGGTGCCTTGGGTGTTGGGGCCACCGAAGGCGAGTCTTCCCTGGCCAAAGATGGAGGCTTCGTCTGAGCCCGTGAGTTTCATGGCCTGGATGGCGCTCACCTGATCGGTTGCCATCGTTGACTGAATCTGATTGATGACGCCTTCGACTTCGGCCTTGGCGGCCGTATCGCTGCCAATCAAACTCTGAAGGCCCTCCCATAGTGGGATCAACTGCTTGGCTTCATCAACGGACACGGCCTGAGCCGTGTTATCGAGCTTGATCGTGCCTACGGCCAGTGCGCTGGCCAGCGGCAGCGGCGCGTTGGGATCCTGATTGCCGAATGGTGACCGCCCGCTGGGCCCGTTCTGGGCGCCGCTCCCCGATTGCCCCCCTTGGGCCGGATTCGACGCTTGTGCGCTCCCGCCGCAGGCAGACAGCAGCAATGTGAGCATCAGCACCCAGGTTGGGAAAGTCATACGACGCTTCAATGCACACCTCCACACTAGTGTTAAATTTCACAAATCCTCTGGGGCGCCGGCCCAAGCCTGCGCTGCCCCGAGTATCCAGGGCTAACCCGACTTCGACTGCAAGTACTGGATGACGGCACGCACCACCATCGGATTGACCCCGGCGGCCGCATACTGATCTTGATAGGCCTGAGCCGTAGCCTGCCGGTCGGCCGAGGCAGTCGTCTGTGGGAACCCCGCGCTAGCTTCCGCGAGCCCGCCCGCAGATCCGCCTCCGGGCCCGCTGCCGATGAATGCACCGCTGCCGTCGCTACCGGGTCCAAACCCGCCGCCGGGCCCGAACCCACCCTCGGAGCCTGCCCTGCGAGTGGCTTGAATCTGGGCGCTGGTGCCGCCGTCAGCAAGCCCGGGCGGGGTGCTCCGTAGGAGTTCGGTCAGATCGGATTGCGTGATCTGCATGGCAGCAATGGCTGCCACCTGGTCGGCCGACATGGTTGCCTCAATCTGGGCCACCACGCCTTGAATCTCCTGGTCGGAACTCGTGGCGCTGGTCAGCAGGCTCGAAAGACCCTGCCACAGCGGAAGGAGCTGGCTCGCCTGTTGGGGGTCGACGGCGACGTCGGACCCCTCGAGCTTCAACGTTCCGGCGGCCAATTGGCCCGCCACCGGAAGCGCGTCGAGGTAGTTGGCCGACAGCCCCGAGGATGCCTGGGGTGTGGCAGATGCGCCGCCGCATGCCGCCAAGGTCAGGGCGACGACGAGGCTGACGTAGACACTGGGGCGGAGTGCATGCATGATGTGATCTCCATCACCCTCAAAGGCAGGGTGGTCCTATTCGTAGCGCAGCGCCTGGATGGGATCCAGTTTGGCGGCGCTGTTGGCCGGAAAGTATCCAAAGACAATCCCCACCGCCGCCGCCGAGACGAACGCCAGCAGGATTGACCATGGCACGATCACGGTCTGGAAACTTCCGAAACGACCCAGAGCCCAGGCTCCGCCCACGCCGCCGAGTGCGCCCAAGGCGCCACCGACCAGGCTGAGGAGAAGGGCCTCGGTGAGGAACTGCAGCCGCACATCGGTCGGGGTGGCCCCGATCGCTTGGCGGATGCCGATCTCACGCGTCCTTTCCGTCACACTCACCAACATGATGTTCATTATGCCAATGCCTCCTACCAACAGGGACACAGCCGCCACCCAGGCGAGCAAAGCCCGGAAGGCAGCCGTTGTGGCTGTCTGAGTCTGAATCACATCCTGCTGTGTCTGGACGTTGAACGGGAGCTCTGTCAGGGAGACGTTGTGCGCCTTGGCCAGCAGGACTTGGGTTTGGAATATGGTCTGATCCATCGACGTGCCATCCGCCACCTTGATAAAGATTGTCGACACTCGGCTCCCGAAGATTCGCGACAGGCGGGATGGCAGGAATCTCTGATTGACGACTGTCAGGGAGGTGTAAAGCTGACTGTCATAGTCGACATTGCCCACGGTCCCCTTGGATGCGGTCACGCCGATCACGGTGAGCTGTGCGTTGCCCACCAGGACCATTTGACCGATGGGGTTGCTTGAACCGAACAAACTCTCGGCCAGAGACGGGCCGAGGACAGCAACCTTGGTGCCCCGCGTGACTTCCTGGGCGGTGAAGAAACGGCCGCTGGCGATGCCTACGCTGCGCACAGTGGGGTAATCGGCGGTTGTGCCGACGATGCTCACCCCGGAAAGGTTGACGCTCCCGGCGCGGACGGTCTCGCTGGCATCGCGCTCGGTGGATACGCCGGTCACGCCCGGCACCTGGGCCTCAATGGCCGATACGTCGTCCATGGTGAGAAACGTATTGCTTCCACCGCCGCCGGGGCCGCCGCGGGTGAAGTTGGGCGTGACAAAGATCAGATTGGTCCCCAGGCCCTTGATCTGATCGGCCACGATGGCCTGGGCGCCGGCGCTGACGGCCAACATCATGATCACGGCACCGACGCCGATAATCACGCCGAGCATGGTGAGCAGGGTGCGCAGTTTGTTGGTCAACAGGCCTTCCCAGGCGACGGACAAGATTTCCAGCGGCTTCACTAGTGAGCACCCGCCGACCTGGCAGCCTGGCGCTCTCCATTGACCTTGTCGGTCTCGACACGCCCATCTCGAAAATGGATCACCCGCTGGGCGTGCTCCGCCAGATCGGGCTCGTGCGTCACCATCACGATCGTGCGACCGCGGTCGTGCAAGTCGTGCAGCAGGGACATAATCTCAAGGCTGGCAGCCGTGTCCAGGTTTCCCGTGGGCTCGTCGGCCAGGATGATCAGCGGGTCGTTGATCAGGGCCCGGGCGATGGCCACCCGTTGTTGCTGTCCGCCGGAGAGCTCTGAAGGCAGATGGTCGGCTCGGTCGGCCAGCCCCACGGCTTCCAACGCCTCCAGCGCCAGCTTGTGCCGCACTTCAGGGGCATGCTTGCCATTGTGCGAATAGATCAGGGGGAGGGCGACGTTTTTCAGGGCCGTCGTGCGGCCGAGCAGGTTGTATGACTGGAAAACAAACCCGATCTCGCGATTGCGAATTTCGGCCCGCTCGTAGGCATCCAGGTCGCTGACGTCCTGGCCGGCCAAAATGTATCGACCGGAGGTGGGACGATCCAGGCAGCCCAGGATGTTCATCAGCGTGCTCTTGCCCGAGCCGGATGAGCCCATGATGGCCACGAACTCACCTGTCTGGATGCGCAGGCTGACATCGTTCAGCGCGTGCACCTGAACCGGTCCCTTGCCGTATGTCTTGACCAGGTCCAGAGTCTCAATCAGCGGCTGCTGGCTCATGGCTGACTCTGACCGGACTGGGATTGTGTCTGGGTCTGGACCACGCCGGTGGTGACCACATCGCCGCGCTGCAGCCCGGATGTGATCTCGGCGCTGGTCAGGCTTTCCAGTCCGACCTGGACGACGCGCAGCTGGGGCTGACCATCGACCATCACGAACACGCCGTAGCTGCCAGGTGACAATTCGTGAACGGCCTCGATCGGAACCAGCAGCACATTCCGCGCCTCGGCGCTGATGACCTGCACCGTGGCGTTCAGCCCCAGGAAGAGTTGGGGAGATGCAGCCGTCGTAGGTGTTGCCCCCGCCGGATCAGTGCTGGCGGCGGTGACAGTTGTACTGGAGGAGGCGGTCGGGCCGGACGAGCCGGCTCCGCTGTTCCCGGCTGACCCCGTGTCCAGCGAGACGATGGCCTGGACGGTCTGTACGCCTTCTACCGTGACCAGCTGCGGCTCAACCTGGGAGATCTTGCCGGTGAAGGTCTGGTTGGGGTAAGCGTCGAAGGTCACATTCACAGAATTGCCGACCTGGACCTGCGCCAGGTCGGTTTCGTCGAAGTTGACCTGTAGCCCGGGGTGGGTCAAATCAGCCACCGTCAAAATGGAACTGCTGCCCACCGACTGTCCAACCGTGGCATCGACCGAGAGGACGGTACCAGTGATGGGCGACTTGAGAACGGTGTTGTCGACAGCCGTCTGCGCCGACTGGACGTCCAGTTGGGCCTGCCGGAGCTTGAGCAAATCGGAGCTCACCGGTGCGCTGGCGTCGGCCCCATTGTTGGCGCCGGTCAGGGCGTCCACCAGGGCCTGGGCGGAGTCAACTTGGGCTTGTGCCAGATCCAGGTTCGCCTGAAGCAGGGCCTGGTCGGCCTGGGTCGGTTTGCCTTTGTACCAGTTCAGCGTGCGCACCGCCGAGTCATAGGCGATTTGGGCGTTGCTGAGATTGATGGCCGCTTGAGCGCTGTCATGGCTGTCGGGGGGTCCGCTGCTGGCGCGCCGCCTGGCCTGGTCCAACGCCTGCTTGGCCAGCAGCACCTTGCCCTCCTGTGCGGCAATGGTCTGGGCGCTGGCCCGGTTCCCCTGCTGCTGCACCGAGTAGGTGTATTTGGCCGACGCGAGATCCTTTTGGGCGTTGGCCAACGTCTGCTGGGCACTGGCCACCGCCTCTGGTCCGGTGAGGGCGGCGAGATTGAGCTTCGCCTGATCCAGATCCTGTTGAGCGGAGGTTGGGTCGATCCTGGCCAGAACCTGACCCTTCTGCACCAGGTCCCCGACGCTCACGTCCAATTCTGTGAGGGTACCCGAGGACTCGAAGCCGAGCTGCCGTTCCGAGTTGGAGATGAGTTCACCGGTGCCGCTGGCGGACAGAACGATGCTGCCCGTCTCTACGGTCGCCGTCTGAAGCTGAGATGCGCTCGCTTGAGACTTGGAAAGGACCGCTGAGCGGTAATACCCATAGCCGCCCCCGCCACCAACCAAGATCAAAGCCAGGAGACCGATAAGAACCTTGCGATAGCGAAAACGTTTCATGGCCATCCATCCGTGATGGGACCGATTCTGACAGCGCGTTCAAGTATCCCAACGGCGCATGAAAGCCACATGACAAAAGTGTGTGGAAGTTGTGAAGAAGATGACGCTAAACACGGCCCTCGCCCATGGGCGTCGGGGCCCGCCTAATTGTGACGGATTTCACAAAGAGCAGATTGTGGGAAGGGTTGCGAGATCAGGATTCGCCGGGGCGGTGGGACCTCAAGCGCCGACGAAGGTCGGAACTGGCCGGGTCGTCCCCCTCCCGGACGACCAGGGTGAGTCTGGAGATCGATACAAGCCGGTCGTTGGCGTCGTGGACTCGGATCTCCCAGACCTGGATTGTTCGCCCCAACTTAACCGGCCGTGCGGTCCCGATCACCTGGCCCTCCTGCACCGCGCGCAGGTGGCTGATGTTGAGCTCGAGCCCTAGGACGAAATGGTCTTCATCGAGCGTCAGCAGGCCGGCGATGCTTCCCAGGGTCTCGGCAAGCGTGGCGGATGCGCCGCCGTGCATCAAGCCCATCGGTTGTTGGGTGCGGTGATCGATGGGCATCCGGGCGCGAAGGTAATCGTCGCCTGCCTCGGTTATCTCGATGCCGAGATGATTGGCCATCGATCCGACAGATGTCCGGTTGATCAGTTCAGGATTGGGGAGCTGCTTCCAGATGGCCATACGTCACATCCTGCTCGGGCGAGTTGGTGGGTAATCGCCGTGATGCTTCGTCACCGAGTCGAAATCGAAGCCATGATACCATCCGCCGCCGTGGCTGCCGTATAATCGCTTGCAGCATGCCGATCCTCGACGTCCTAGATTCGCTCCGGAGAGACACGAAATTCATGGCCAATGTGACGGCCTGGGAGCGTCTGCCCGCCCGGCCGGCGCACTACGCTGACTTTCCGGCCGGCCTGGATCCGCGCCTGCAGTCGGCGCTGCGCCAGCGAGGGGAGGCGCCCTTGTATACCCACCAGGCCGCCGCGACGGAGGCCGCCCTGGCGGGTGACAATGTGGTCGTCGTGACGGCGACGGCGTCTGGAAAGACCCTCGCCTACAATCTCCCGGTAATCCACGCCCTGCTGCAGGATCCCGATGCCAGCGCGCTGTACTTGTTCCCCACCAAGGCTCTGGCCCAGGATCAGGCAGCCGCCTTGGGCGCCTTGTTGTCGGCGGCCGGGGTCGCCGACATGATCCCGGTGCGGATTTACGACGGTGACACACCCCGAGGCCAGCGACGGCAAGCCAGGGATGAAGCCCGCATCCTGATCACCAACCCCGACATGCTCCACGCCGGGATCTTGCCGCACCACCCGCGTTGGGCAGGCTTCATGAGCGGCCTGAAGTGGGTGGTGGTCGATGAACTGCATACCTACCGGGGCGTCTTCGGCTCCAACGTGGCCAATCTGTTCCGCCGGTTGCGCCGCATCACGGCCTTTCACGGAAGCCAGCCCCGCTTCGCCCTGACCTCGGCCACGATTGCCAACCCCAAGGAGTTGGGGGAGCGGCTGATTGAGGCGCCGGTGCGCCTGATCTCGCCCGACCTGGACGGGGCGCCGCGCGCTGAAAAGCACGTCATCCTGTACAACCCACCGGTCATCGATCCTTCGTTGGGCATCCGGCGCTCGTACACCCTGGAGACGACGCGTGTGGCGGAGCGCTTTCTGCAAGCCGGCGTGCAGACCGCGGTCTTCGCCCGGGCACGCCTGACGACCGAGGTGCTGCTTGGCTACCTGCGTGATTCCTACCAGGGTGATGGGGGTGATCCGTCCGAGGTGAGAGGCTACCGCGGCGGCTACCTCCCATTGGAAAGGCGGGAAATCGAGGCCGGCCTGAGGGATGGCAGCGTGCGCGGCGTGGTGGCCACCAACGCCCTGGAGCTCGGTGTGGACATCGGCCAACTGGGCGCCGCGATTCTGGCCGGCTACCCGGGGACCATCTCCAGTTTGTGGCAGCAGGCCGGCCGCGCCGGACGCCGTATCGAAACCTCGGCGGCGGTGCTGGTGGCGTCCGGGGCGCCTTTGGATCAGTTCGTCGCCACCCATCCTCGCTATCTTTTCGAACGTCCGCCTGAGATGGGCTTGATCAACCCCGACAATCTGGCGATCCTGATTCGGCATCTGCGCTGTGCAGCCTTCGAACTTCCCTTTGGAGCCGGCGAACCCTTCGGCGGCTTCGGTGAGGCGGTTGAGCTGCTCGATTTTCTGGCGGATGAAGGGTGGCTTCATCAATCGGGCGGAACCTACCGCTGGGTGGGAGATGCCTACCCGGCCGAGGCAGTCTCTCTGCGAGCCGGCTCGGACGACACGGTGGTCATCCAGAACGTCCAAGACGGCAAGCCGGTGGTGATCGGTGAAGTCGACCGTGCGACGGCGCCGGTGTTGATTCACGAAGGGGCAGTCTACACACATGAGGGCCGGACCCACATCGTCGAGCATTTGGATTGGGAAACCGGCATCGCCGACGTCAAACCGGCAGAAGTCGATTACTATACCGACGCCTCCGAGTCAGTTGACTTGCAGGTTTTGGAAATCTATGACGCCGACGAGACGCAACTGGCCCGGCGTGCCCACGGCTGGGCTCAGGTCACCAGCCTGGCGAGCTCGTTCCGCAAGGTCAAACGCTACACGCATGAGACGCTGGGCTACGGCGCCATCGACCTGCCCGAGCGGTCCTATGAAACCAGCGCCTACTGGCTGTGGATCGCCCCCGATACGGTCAAGAGGCTGGAGGCGGAAGGCGTGCTGATGGCCCCCAACGACTACGGTCCGTCCTGGGGCCAGGCGCGAAAGGCCGCTCTGACGCGTGATGGCCACCGATGCCGCCAATGCGGCGCCCCCGAGAGGGAAGGCCGATCACACGACGTGCACCACATCCGCCCCTTCCGAGAGTATGGCTATGTCCCTGGGGAGAATCGGAACGATCGCCTGGCCAACCAGCTTGACAACTTGATGACGCTCTGCCCCACCTGCCACCAGCGCGCCGAAGCGGCGCGCGGCACACGCAGCGCGCTCAGCGGCCTGGGCTACGCGCTGGGCAACATCGCGCCGCTCTATCTGATGTGCGATCCGCGCGACCTGGGAACAGTTGTGGAGGTGCGTTCGCGGCAGACCAAGGGTCCATCGATCACTCTCTATGACCGCCTTCCCGAAGGGTTGGGCCTGTCGGAGCGCTTGTATGATCTGCACGCCGAGCTGCTGACCGCCGCCCACGAACTGATCTCAAGCTGCGGCTGCCAGGATGGTTGTCCCGTGTGTGTCGGTCCGGCTGGGCCAGGCGGGGCGGAGGTCAAGACATTGACACTTCAGCTGCTTGAGGCACTTCTGCCTGATTGAACCGGCGGAGTCGGAAGATACCCTTGAGTTCCCGACGCCCAACCTCAACTCCGCACTCGAAGGGCGCCGCCCCCGCTCAGGACGGCTGACCGCGCGCGAGGCCACGCGTCGACCTGACCGGTGATCCCCCGACGTCCAACCTCAACACCGCGCTTCACGCGCACCGCCCTCTCCCTGTCGCCCTGAGCGGAGACCGCCTCGAACCAAGGGATGGACGATCCGGCCCTACGGCGCAGTCGAAGGGGCAAAGGACGCGCCTGACGTCCAAAACAAAAAAGGGGCACGGCATGCCGTGCCCCTTTGGATTCGACAGATTGCAACAGCTCTATTTGCGCTTGCCGATTTCAACGTAGGGCCGCTTGTCCTCGCCCAGATAAACCTGGCGCGGGCGGGCGATCTTCTGCTCGGGGTCCTGCAGAAGCTCCTGCCATTGGGCGAGCCAGCCCACGGTGCGCGCAATGGCGAACATCACCGGGAACATAGCCGTCGGGATCTGCATGGCCTGGTAGATGATCCCCGAATAGAAATCGACGTTGGGATACAGCTTGCGGGAGACGAAGTAGTCATCCTCGAGGGCGATCTTTTCCAGTTCCAGGGCGATGTCGAGCAGCGGGCTGCGCCCGGTGACTTCGAAAACTTCGTCGGCCACCTTCTTGATGATGCGCGCCCGCGGATCGTAGTTCTTGTAAACTCGGTGGCCGAAGCCCATCAGCCGGAAATCTCCGTCTTTCACACGCTGGACGTACTCGGCGACGTGCTTCTTATCGCCGATCTCCCGCAGCATGCGCAGAACACGTTCGTTGGCCCCGCCGTGAAGCGGGCCGGAAAGCGCGGCGGCCGCCCCGGCCAGGGCGCTGTAGGGATCGGCCTGACTCGAGCCGATGGCTCGCATAGTGCTCGTGCTGCAGTTTTGCTCGTGGTCGGCATGCAGGATGAACAAGACATCAAGCGCTCTGGAGAGCACCGGATTGGGCTCGAAGTTGGTCTCGGTCATCTTGTACATCATGCTGAGGAAGTTGCCCGTGTAGCTGAGGCGGTTGTCGGGATAGACGTAGGGCAACCCGCGGCTGTGCCGGTATGAGAAGGCAGCGATGGTCGGGACCTTGGCGATCATGCGCTTGATCTGGTAGAGCCGCACGTCGGGATCATCGACCTTCTGGGCTTCGGGATAGAAGGTGGACAGGGCAGCGACGGTGCTGATGAACATCCCCATCGGATGGGAGTCGTATCGGAAAGCTTCCATCATCGATTTCACGTTCTCGTGCAGGAAGGTGTGGTGGGTGATGTCAAACACCCATTCATCCAGCTGGTCCTTGGTGGGGAGTTCACCAAAAATGATCAGGTAGGCCACCTCGAGGAATGAGCTCTTCTCGGCCAGCTCTTCGATGGGGTAGCCCCGATAGCGCAAAATGCCTTTGTCGCCGTCGATGAAGGTGATCTTACTTGTGGTCGAGGCCGTGTTCTTGTAGGCGGGATCGTAGCTCATCATCCCGAAATCATCGTCGTCGACCTTGATTGACCGCAGGGCCATGGCCCGAATGCTTCCGTTCTCGATGGGGATATCGTAGGTCTTGCCAGTGCGGTGGTCAGTGAGGGTGAGTTTGTCTTCAGCCATACCGAGGGTCCTCCTTAGCCAGTGCAGCGTGCTGCCTGGCGACGTGTTGTGGATGGTCGAGCCGATCGTGATGAGCGATCGGGCGGTGGCTGGCCCCAAGGCGTTGTGGGGCGAGCCACTTCAGCTTAATGGTCCGGTCTGCCCGCTGCCAGCGCTGCCTGTCAAGTATTCAGCATGACATCAGTCGTCGTGGTGGGCAGCTGTTTGTCTCTCTATTGTACGACCATGCGGGAGCCATGGGTGTGAAGGGAGACCCTTGGCAACCGACAAATGAAGAGCGGGCCGCTTAGCGGCCCGCTCTGATTGCAGCTCGGGATTGTCAATTGGCAATCCCTTGCCAGATCCCAAGTATCAATCGCCTGATGGACAACTCTTCGGCGAATGGCTGTTGGCGTGCGGGTTGCACGGCTTGTCGCTCTTGCCGGGGTTTTCGGGTTTGCCTGGATTCTCGGGTTTGCCGTGACTGTCAGGTGTCCCATTGCGCACATGCCCTACGCCGAGATACGCCGGCTTGCCGTATTCCTTGAACAGCTGACCCATCCCGGTGCCCGAATGGAACGCGTCCACTAGACCCTGGACCGAAACATCGCACGGGTTGACCGTGTCGGTCTCGGCTGTCGTACCGCTGGTGTCGGCGCAGGTTTGCTGGGCCTGGGCGGCCATGGCGTACAGTTTGACGATCACGCCGAAGCCCATACCATCGTCGTGCATGGCCTGAATCTCATCGCCGGCGCCGGAATAGGTTCCATCGTCGTTCAGGGTCCAGTCCGCCGTAAGCGAGCTGAGTGCGTCCTGCCAGCTCTGGAGGGCCGTTGTGTCGCAAATGGTCGTCGTCTCCGTCGTCGTTCCGCCAGTCCCATCATCGATGAGGAAGGTGACATCATAGCAGCTGGGGTCCGTGGCGTTCTCGGTCATGCTCTGGACGGTGGCCGTCGTATCGCCGCTGCCCTCTGTGGACCACGTGCACGTGCCCGCGCTGCAGTCAAGTTTGGTCTGGAGCGAGTCGAGAGCGGCCGTCAGAGAATCGGCCGTCACATTCTCGAAGAAGCTGCCCAAGAGCCCTACGATCGGCTGATCGAAGGTCTCGTTCAAGCTGACGGTACAGAGGTCTCCGCCGCCTTGATCGATCGTGACCAGGCCAGTGGTCGAGTCCACCGCTACCACGGTCCCTGAGACCGCGTCACCCGAGCAGGATGGCAAAGCCGGAGCCTGGGCAAATGCCGTGGCGCCCGGCAGGAAGCTCAAAGTCATCGCCAGAGCAAGGCAAACCGAGAGACTGTTTCCCAACCTTCGCATTGTTCCCTCCACATATTTGTTTCAATTCATAGCCAAGCCGGGCAAGACCCGGACGGGCTTCCCTTTCAAGGGATGCAATGGGTAGAACGGAGAAAGGGCATGTGTGTTACGGAAGGGTGATAGGACCTTTCTACCGTCTCTGGCCGGTAGGCATAGGGCGTAGGCAATACGTCGGCCAGGAATCGGGTGACCGGACGCGGGCCTGGCCCGCAGGCGTGGCGACAAAGCGCGGTAGAATGACGCCGTGTCAAAGAGAGGCTCATTCATGACTGACAAGCGACAGCTGATACGCGAAGAAGAGATTGGCATCCAGACGAGTCGGCCCGAGCGTCGGCCGGAGTGGATCAAGGTCCGCGCCCCCGCCGGTGAGACGTACGAGTGGCTGCGCGAGATGATGCGCTCCAAGTCACTGCACACTGTGTGCGAGGAAGCCCGCTGCCCGAATATCGGCGAGTGCTGGGGGGACGGCACGGCCACTTTCCTGCTGATGGGCGACGTTTGCACCCGATCATGCGGGTTCTGCGATATCAAGACTGGGCGGCCTTCTCCCTTGGATTGGCTGGAGCCTGAGCGGGTGGCGCGGGCGGTCCAGTCGATGAACTTGCGCCATGCCGTGATCACGAGCGTGAACCGGGATGAGCGGCCCGACGGCGGCGCACCGATCTTCGCCATGGTCATCCGCCGCATCCGCGAACTCCAACCCGGATGTTCTATCGAGGTGCTGATCCCCGACTTCAAGGGATCCAAGGATGCCCTCCGGGTCGTCATGGACGCCCGGCCGGAGATCCTCAATCACAATGTCGAGACCGTCCGTCGTCTGTTCCGTGATGTCCAACCCCAGGATCACTACGAATGGGCGCAGGCGACTCTGTCGAACGCCAAAGCCATCGATCCACAGGTGCTGACGAAATCCGGGATTATGGTCGGTCTGGGCGAGACCATGGATGAGGTCAAGGAGACGATGCGGGATCTGCGCTCGTGGGGCGTGGATATCCTGACCGTGGGCCAATATCTGCAACCGTCAAAAAAGCATTTGCCGATCGACCGCTACTACACGCCGGAAGAGTTCAAAGAGATCGAGGACTTCGGCATGGAGATTGGCTTCCGCTGGGTTGAGAGCGGACCACTGGTGCGATCCTCCTACCACGCCGAACAGCAGGTACGTGCTCTGAGCGACGTGCATCGCGAGCTCTACGGACCACCTTCCGGGGTGGACTGAGAACCCCACCGAATAGGAGGCGCCCCGTGTGATCGGGGCGCTTTGTTATGAGGCTCGCAGGCAGCCTCAGGTGACAGCCACCGGTGACTCTGCTATGCTGGCAGGGAGAACCGATGCGCCAATCCTTTGATGCCGATCGCATTCCAGGCTACCGGGCTGAAGAGCGGATGGAAGCCGTGCTCCGTTTCCGTCGGATGTGGGGCCGGTATCGACGCCCGGACGATGTCAACCAGCTGTTGAAGCAGTTCCCGCGTGTGTCGATCCAGAACGGATTGATGCTGGACTATCTTTCGCTCGGCGGGAAGGGCGCCAGCTGGATCTGGCCCTACGCGCGCCAGGCCAAGGTCCGCCAGTCGGCGGAAATCCCGGAGCCGCTGGCGAGTGTGCCCCGCGATCGGTTGGCCGGGATGCGGGGGAGCGACCAGGCCCTGCCTTTGGAGGTCGAGTCGCTCTATCGTTTCCTCGAGTACGAGCAAAGCCCGTTGGGTCTTTTCGAATACGCGCTCTTCGTCCAAGAACTGTGGGCGGTCAAGGCGGAGGCCCAGGCGGCGGAGTGGCTCGACCTGAAGCCGCTGTTCGTCAAATACCGATTTGACTCGATACTCAGGACTGAAGCCCGGCGTATCGTCAGGATTACCCGCCCCAAGACCTTTGATCCGATGTCCCGGCCGGCTCCCGAGGGTGGTGGGGAGGTGAGTTTCCTGGCCTTCCAAGGTGGCCCCTGGAAGCGGATCCACACTTTGCATCTCAAAGTGGACCCCAAAGGGTGGGTGCGCATGCGAGCGGGGGACGTGCTGGCCAGCCTTACGGCATGAAGGAAAGTGTCGTGCCCCGAAACGGTGGCTGGGACCGGGCAGACTGACAGTTGGATATTGAGGGAGGGCATTCATCGGATGGCGCTATCGTGGCAGACGTTCAAGCAAGTCGAGATGCGCGTGGGCAAGGTGACCGATGTGTGGGAATCGAACGAAACTCAACGGGCGTCATATTGGATGGATATCGACTTTGGGGCGCAAGAGGGTGTTAGGCGGAGCTCCGCCGCCATTCGTGATTTTTATCACAAGTCAGACCTGGTTGGCAGGCTGGTGGTAGCGGTCACCAATTTTCCGCCCAAGCAGATCGGCCACCACATGTCGGAGGTCCTGGTGCTGGCCGCCGTAGGGCGCGACGGAAGGTTGACCCTGCTCGCCCCCGATTCGGATGTCGAGCTCGGATCGCTCATCGCTTGATGGCTGGAGCAGCAGGGCCGCCCGATCGGGCGGCCCTGAGTAGATCGGTCGAGCCGATTCGTCTGAATCTCCTAGTTCACAATGTCGATCCCACCGAATATCACAAAGCAGCTGATGTGAAGCTTGGCTGAAGCGCCTTCGGCCGGGGTCTGTCGGGCTTTGTTGCTCCAGCCCCCGAAAATCGGCAAGCCGGTCACGTCGACGTGCCAGTCATCTGGGACGAAGATCTTGGCTCCGCCAAAAGCCGAGGTCACCTCAAGTCGGGCGCCATCGGGTGCCAGTTTGGCATCTCGCAGGTCGACATCTGATCCGGCGAACAATGTGGTCACGCTGCCGCCACGGAACGCCGCCGAGGCATTGCGTGGATTGGACGCACCGAAGATGGCGAAAACCCGCACCATGTCATCCGTAGACGTGGAAGAGACCGGATGGAAACCCCGGGCGAAGAGCAGCCACAACCCGGCGATCACCAACAATGCCGACCACACCAGCGCCCATGTGTTGGCTGGGAAGATCCCAAGGGTCAGCCCCTGAAAGACCGCTCCCACCACGACGACGATCACCGCGCCGATCAAGGGTGCCGACCGACTGATGAGTTGTACGACCCCGATGAAGATCAGAATCAGCGGCCACCAGGTGCCGATGATCGAGCCAAAGTCCCAAACCCCCATTTGGCCGAGCAAGAATCCAGCGCCTATGATGATCAGAAGCGTGCCTAGCATGGTCCGGCCGGACATATTCCTTCCCTCCATAATGGTCCAGGTCAGCTCGAGCCCTGACCATATTCTAGAGGGAGAATGGCCGCCGACCGTCCCGATCCAGCCGGTTGAATGTCAGTTAAACAGAAATGAGCCTCCCTGGTGGCCGAGGCTCATTTGGAGATCGAATGATCCGGGTCAGACGACGACTACGTTGGCAGCCTGAAGCCCCTTGGGCCCTTCTTCGATCGTAAACTCGACCTGCTGGCCCTCTTCGAGGGTACGAAAACCGTCGGCTTCAATGGCGGTATAGTGGACAAAGACGTCCGGGCCATCTTCACGTTGAATGAAGCCGTAGCCCTTGCCACTGTTGAACCACTTGACGGTTCCGGTAAGACGCTCCGACATGCGTTCAACTCCTTGTGCGAAAAGGATCGGGAGGTGCTTGGTGCGTTCGTCGGAGGGTCGAGATGACCGGCAATGCCGCCACACCAGGACGGTCCGTGTCGAGCACGGGCCATGGGCTTTCCGACTTCCTGACCGAACGTACTCGCAACCTGTTGACGTCGATAATAGCATCGGTTTTTGTGCCTGGCTAGCCCCGAATGGCGCGAAAAACCCGCCGGCAAGAACCCCTCCAGCGAGGATGTCGCATGGGCACGCGCAAGGCGGAAGATGTGCGAGGTTGAAGAAACCATGAACATTGTCACCCAGCACCTGCTCCAGGCCGTTAACGAGCCTGACTTGATCGCCTTTGTCGAGGCTTGGGATCGCCTGGAATCGTTGGTGATCGATATCTACAAGCGCGGCTACGCCGAAAAGGAAGACACTCGGGCTTATCCCGGCCTCAAGCGCGAAGTCAAGCAGGCCTATAGGAATTGGAAGGCCATGCTCGAGCCCCATTGGCGGGGACTTGCGGCCGCCGGCAGGCCGATCGAAGCCGATCCGTTTCAGGCAATTCTCGGGCGGTCCCAAGCACAGGCTTTCGTCGGCGACTGGGCGGCGATGCAGACCCTTCCCGCAGCACGGCAGGCCATCAATCACTTGCTGTTGGAGATCAATCAGGGCTGACTCTACCGGCCCGCCACTTGGGCCGGCCAGCGGCCCAGATTCTGGCTTGCGATTAGAATGAGGGAGACATTCTGAGCGCGACGCGACTCCGCGTACTTCACAGCCAACATCCTTATCCTGGAGGCGTGCACTATGTACAACGTGATCCTTGGAGCCCACAACATCGTTCGCTGGCTGGTGCTCGTGGCGGCCATCTGGGCCATGATCCGGGCGTATTCGGGCTGGCTTGGGGCCAGGACATGGACCCCGGCTGACAAGCAGGCCGGCTTCTTCTTCACG
>Ga0307424_1000715_pt1 | contig 17881 bp, 13 predicted proteins | sample SalMarWE160320MG_FD_202157 | JGI IMG/M metagenome (GOLD analysis project Ga0307424, IMG submission 202157) | Salt marsh sediment microbial communities from the Plum Island Ecosystem LTER, Massachusetts, United States - WE1603-20 | ecosystem: Environmental > Aquatic > Marine > Intertidal zone >... | reverse complement strand
CGGGCTGGAGCACCAGGTGCGGGTGGCGCGAAGACGCGCCCGGGTTGCCGGCGACGGCCGGGGACAGGCGAAGCTGGGTCTGGATAGTCCCAACCCGCCGAGCCCTGGCCACGAAGAAGGGGCCAAGCCCGAAGCGAGAGGGAGACGGTTCCGCCGGTACCGCCCGTGGAATCGCTTCCGCTGCCCCGCGGTGTCCACCTGCGCTTCTCTCCCGAGCAGGGCGCCCGGTACGAGGCACTGCTGGAGGCGGCACGGAAGCAGGGCGCTCGGGGAGAGCGGGAGGAGCTTCTTCTGGCCGCGCTGGAAGCCCTGGTCACTGGAGGAAGAGCGCGGGCCGCGACGAAGGAGGGTCCCGCCAGAGCCGCTGAGAGAACTTCGGTGTCCCCGTATCAGGTCCTGGTGCAGCTCTGTCCGTCTTGCGCGGGCGGGAGCGTGGTGACCGGCCGGGGGGCGGAGCCGCTGGACCCGCGGGAGCTACGGGCGATCCTGTGTGACGCCAGGGTGCGCCGTACGGGCAAGCGAAACCGGGCGGTTATCCCGTCCCGGGTGCGCCGGGCGGTACTGGAGCGCGACGGCCACCGATGCCGGTCGGCGGGATGTGGGAGCGCCCGATTCCTCGCGGTGCATCACCGGACCCCGCGGGAGGCCGGGGGCACGAACGATCCGGAGAATCTGCTCACCCTGTGCGCCTCCTGCCACCGGGCCATCCATGGCCACCACGGCCGGACCGGGCACGAAGCCGCGGGCACCCGAGCGCCGACCAGCGAAGGAAGTACACATGTACCCGAGCCGCCGCGTGGTCAGACCGCGGCCAACGTTGGCCCCGCTTCCGGCAACGAGTCGAACGGCACTCGCGGCGGGGCGGCACTGGGGCTTTCCGACCGCGGCGGGTAGGCCGGACCGCGGTCGGTGTGGGGCGAACACCGGGGCTTTCGGGCCGCTGTCGGGCAAGGCCGGACCGCACTCGCGGCGGGATGGCACCGGGGCCTTCGGACCGCGGCGGGTAAGGCCGGACCGCGGTCGCGGCGGGCCGTCACGCCGGTCAGTTCGAGCTGAGGCTGCGGATGGCCTTGCCGGAGCGGCTCAGGGACTCCAGCATGAGCTTGCGCTCGACGTCCTGGGTCTCCGGGTCGTAGCGGCGGAGGAGGAGGCGGGCCACGTTCTCCCGGGACTTCCAGATCTGGAGGCCCTCGGCGGCGTCCGGGTCCCTCGCTTCCAGGGCCTGGCGCTGGAGTTCCAGGAAGTGGATCACGTCGGGGCGGGCGGCGCCTGCTTTCTCCGCGCGATCGACCAGGAGCTTGTAGGCGAACTCGAAGGGGCGGAGCTGGACCGCGGTCTTGAGGGCGTCCGCCGCCTCGGCGGGGGCCCCGGCCACCGAGGGGCAGGCCAGGCACATGCCCCGGCTGAGGGCGGCCACGGCGGGGTCCGCGTAGACCAGGTTCCCGGCCGCGGCCCGGTCCACCAGGTTCCGGCCCAGGGGGTCGGAGGCGTCGGCCAGGACGGTGGTGTAGCGATCGCAGTAGATGTAGGCCCAGGTGGCTCCGGAATCCAACAGCAGCCACTTGGTGAAGCTCGCGTACTCCAGGTCCAGGGGGATCACGGCCAGAGGAACGCCGCGTTCGCGGAGATCGGTGGCCGGGGTGACTCCGGAAAGGAGGTCCTTGACGGCGGCGTCCAGGCTGTCCGGGTAGATCCCGGCGCCCCGGCGTCCCATGAAAAGCTGGAGTTCCGGCGCTTTCCAGTGGAGGTACCCCTCCCAGCGCGGGTCGTGGAATGCGCGGCCACGGATGTTGTTGGCGTGCAGGAACTCGGCGGCGCCGGTCGGGAACCGGGTGCGCTCCGCGGCCATGCGCTCGAGCAGCGTCTCCCGGGGGTAGCGGGGGTTGTCCGGGGCGTAGTACGGGACAAGCCGGGCGTTCAGGAACCCGATTGCGGCCAGCAGAACCGCCGCGGCCGCGAAGACCGGCACGCGTCGCTGCTCGCTTCGCAGCAGCCAGCGCAGGTTCTCGGCCAAAAGCGGGGCCAGGAGGAAGGCGGCCAGGGGCGCCAGGCCCCGGGCCGGAAACACCATTCCCAGGGCCGCCGCGGCCAGAAGGAGGTCGAAGAGCAATACCGCAGAGAACCGGCCGCGAGCCGGAGGCCACACCGATCGCACGGCCAGCGGCACCGCCACCAGGGCCGCCAGGGCGAGGAACATCCACGGCAGGCCGGCGGAGGTGCCCGTCTTGCCCAGGAGCGGCGTCCACCCGGCCATCTCGCGCCACACCGCGCTCCCGAAAATCTCCCGCGGCAGGAGCAGGCCCCGGAGGCCGAACGGGTTCAGGAATGCGGCCAGAACGAACGCCGCCGCGGTGGCCGCGGCCGGGCGGCCCACGCGGCCCGCCTCGGTGCGGCGGAACGCCCAGGCCACCAGCTGGCTCAGGGTCCACAAGGCCAGCACCGCCAGGCCCGGCACCGCCGGACCCCCGAGGTTCGCCCAGGCCCAGACCAGGACCGGGGCCGACCAGATCCAGCGGGGACGCCGGGACGAGCGGTACAGCATGCACACCAGGGCCGACGCCACCACCAGGCCCACCAGGTCCGGCCGGAGCGGCAGGCCGCCCGGCGAGGCGGCCAGGGCCAGGGTCGCGGCCAGGAGCCCGGCGCGCACGCCGGCCCCGCGGGCCCGGGCGGCCCATACCACCAGCGTGGCGGCGCCAACCAGCAGCAGACCCTTCAGCGCCAGCAACCCCGGGTCGCCCAGCCCGCGCTGCACGAGCGCAAAGACCGTGTCGCTCCCCCATCCCGGGTTCACCCACACCGCTCCGCCGGTGGTGAAGGCCCAGGTGTCCGGGTGTCCCAGCTTGCCTGCGAGCACGTCCCGGCCCCCGGCCAGAGCCAGGAACAGGTCGCCGCGCGCCGAGGGCACCGCCCAGGCGGCCAGCGCCGCCCCCGCCGCGGCCAGGCCGGCGGCCCAGGCCGCGGCATCGCGCGCGCGTTTCATCGGGAGCCCGCCCTCGCGGGCGGCCGGGGTCGGCCGATAACGGGGGTCAACGGGGATTCGCCCTCCAGGGGTGGGTGGTAACCTCTTATGGTGTCGAAAATTCGGGGGTCGGCCCCCCCCGCCGGGTAGCGATGGCTTCCCCTCGCGCGTATACTCACCCGCCCGGTCGGCCCGGGGCACGAGAAGGAGACCCACCATTTCATCACGACCCTGGACGATTCGCAATTCCCTCGATCTCTACAACGTCGAGGGGTGGGGCCTGGGCTACTTCGGGATCAACGAAGAGGGCCGGGTCGTGGTCCATCCGGACCGGAACCCCGAACGGGGATTCGACCTCTACGACCTGGCCATGGATCTCCACGAGCAGGGGATCAGCCTCCCTCTTCTCCTGCGCTTCTCCGACATCCTGAAATCCCGCATCGAGACCCTCTGCGACTCGTTCTCCGAAGCGATCAAGGACACCGGCTACGGCAGCGAGTATACCGTGGTCTACCCGATCAAGGTGAACCAACAGCGGCCGGTGATCGAGGAGATCGTACACTGGGGGATGCCGCACGGGGTCGGCCTGGAGGCGGGCTCCAAGCCGGAACTCCAGGCGGTGCTGGCCCTGACCGAGGACACCAAGCCGCTCATCATCTGCAACGGCTACAAGGACGAGGAGTACATGCGCCTGGCCCTCATGGGCCAGAAGCTCGGGCACCCGGTGTTCATCGTGCTGGAGATGGTGCAGGAGGTGGACGTTCTCCTGCGGGTGGCGCGGGAGATGAACATCAAACCCACGGCCGGCATCCGCATCAAGCTGGCCTCGGTGGGATCCGGGCGCTGGGCCAAGAGTTCGGGCGAGGGGAGCAAGTTCGGCATGAGCCCGGCCCAGCTGGTGCGGGTGCTGGACAAGCTGCAGGCGGCGGGCAGCCTGGATATCGTCAAGCTCATCCACTTCCACCTGGGCTCCCAGATCCCGGACATCCGCACGGTGAAGGCAGCCATGGCCGAGATCGCGCGCTTCTACAAGGAACTCCGCAGCCTGGGCGTGGACGTGACCCACGTGGACGTGGGCGGCGGTCTGGGCGTGGACTACGAGGGCTCGCGCGCCCTGCGCCCCTCCAGCACCAACTACTCGCTGGCCGAATACGCGGGGGACATCGTCTATTCCCTGATGGAGGTGTGCGAGGAGAACGATCTCCCCATGCCCCACATCGTCTCCGAGAGCGGCCGGGCGCTGACCGCCCACCACTCCCTGCTCCTGATCAACGTCATCGACGTGGAGAGCCAGCAGGCCGCGCCCGAGGTCCAGGTGGACATGGAGAACGACCACGCGGTGCTGGTCTCCATGTGGGAGAGCCTGCAGGAGATGTCGCAACGGAGCCTGCGCGAGGTCTACCACGACGCGGTCTTCGGCAAGGAACGCGCGCGGGATCTGTTCAACTCCGGGGTCCTTACCCTGCGTGACTTGGCCCGGGCCGACCACCTTTATCTGCGGACGCTGCAGGCGGTACTGGGCACGGCCAACCGCCAGGCCCACCGGGACATCCTGGCCGAGGTCCGGCGGACCCTGGTCGACAACTACTTCTGCAACTTCTCGCTCTTCCAGTCGCTCCCCGACAGCTGGGCCATCTCGCACCTCTTCCCCATCATGCCCATCCACCGGCTGGACGAGGAGCCGACGCGCCAGGGGACGCTCCAGGACATCACCTGCGACTCCGACGGCAAGATCGACCACTTCGTGGGCGGGGGCGAGGAAGTGAAGCATACCCTGGACCTCCATCCCCTCCAGCCGGGGGAGCCCTATCTTCTGGGCGTGTTCCTGACCGGGGCCTACCAGGAGATCCTGGGGGACATGCACAACCTGTTCGGGGACACCAACGCGGTGCACATCCGCATGCAGAACGGCGGCTACGAGGTGTCGGACCTCGTGCGCGGCGACACCGTGAGCGAGGTGCTGGAGTACGTGCAGTTCCACGCCGCGGAACTGATCACCAATTTCCGCCGCAAGGTGGCCCGGGCCCACGACCTGACCCGCCAGGAGGCGAACTCGTTCATCGCCGACTACATGGAGGGACTGGACGGCTACACCTACCTGGAGTCCCCGCTGGAGCACGAGATGGACGAGGACGAGGAGCTCCCGATCGCGCCAGGGGACGCCGCGCCCGCCGGCACGCCCTCCCCCGCGTCCACCGACTCCACCAACGGCGAGTCGTCACCGTCCCTGTCCAAGGAACTTTCCGGAAACTGACCGGGGACCCTCTGGGCCCGCGGCCGGATGTCGCATGAATTCCACTCTTCCCGCCACCGACCCGCGACCGGTCTTCGTGACCGGAGGCACCGGCTACCTGGGCGCCCGGCTGGTTCCCCGGTTACTGGACGCCGGATACCGGGTGCGGTGTCTGAGCCGGGATCCGAGGAAGCTGGAAGCCCGAACCTGGTACCACCACCCCGGGGTGGAGCACGTGGCCGGAGATGCCGGGGACGACCGCCTGGCCACCTGGATGGAGGGTTCGGGTCCGGCGTTCTATCTGATCCACTCCATGATCGCGGCCGGGGCCGGATACGGCGAGGTCGACCGGCGCCTGGCCGCCAATTTCGCCGCGGCCGCGGGACGAGCGGGGCTCTCACGGATCATCTACCTGGGGGGCCTCGGAGAGACCGGTCCAGGTCTCAGCCGGCACCTGGCCTCGCGGCGGGAAGTGGAGACCGAACTCGCCTCCGGTCCGGTGCCGCTCACCGTGCTCCGGGCGGCCATGATCATCGGGGCCGGGTCAGCGTCGTTCGAGATCCTCCGCTATCTGGTCGAGCGGCTCCCGGTCATGATCACGCCGAAGTGGGTAAGCACCGAATGCCAGCCGGTCTCGGTGCACGACGCCCTGCGCTACCTGGTGGCCTGTCTGGAAACCCCGGCCACCCTGGGCCGGACCCTGGACATCGGCGGCCCCGACGTTCTCACCTATCTGGAGATCATGCAGCGGACGGCCCGCTCGCTCGGCCTCCGCCCGCGCCGGATCCTGCCCGTGCCCGTGCTCACGCCACGCCTCAGCTCGCTCTGGATCCATCTCGTCACCCCGGTGGGGCATCGCATCGCCCGTCCCCTGGCCGAGGGGCTGCGGAACCGGGTGGTCTGCCGGAACGACGACGCGGTGCACCTCATGCCCTTCTCGCGGCTCACCCTCCAGGAATCCCTGGACGCCGCCCTGGGCCACGGTCCCGAAGGCGGGACGGAAAGCAGCTGGCTGGACGCAGGCCCCGTCCCCGGGGATCCGGACTGGGCCGGCGGCACCGTCTACCAGGACCGGCGCTCAACCCCGGTAGAGGCCGGGGTGCAGGATCTCTTCGCCGCGGTGTGCCTGATCGGCGGACGGCAAGGATGGTTCGAGGCCGACTGGTTGTGGCGGTTCCGGGGGGCCCTGGACCGACTCCTGGGAGGTCCCGGCCTGGCCCGGGGGCGACGGGACCCCGGTCAGGTACGCTACGGCGACGTCCTGGACTTCTGGCGCGTGGTCGAGGTCATCCCCGACCACAAGCTGGACCTTCGGGCCGAGATGAAGCTCCCCGGAGAAGCGATGCTGACGTTCGAGGTCCGGGCCGAACCCGGCGGAGGATCCCGCCTCACCCAGACCGCCCGCTTCAAGCCGAAGGGGCTCGCCGGGCTCCTCTACTGGTTCTCGGTCGCCCCCGTCCACCGGTTCGTTTTCGGGAATATGCTGCACGGCATCCGGCGGCGCGCCGAGCGCCTGGAGGCCGGCGACCGGTGACCGCCGCGGCCCCCCGGCACCCGGACCCGGGCTAGCCCGGCCCCCCGAAGCGCTCCAGGTATCCGCTCACGTCCACCTTGCGCGCGGTGGAGGCCGAACTCATGGAGCGGACCTTGCCGTAGACCGGACGCTCGGGCCAGGGCCGGTCGTATCGACCCAGGATCCAGAAGATCCCGCTCACCGAGTTGGCGTCCCTCCCGTCCAGCGCGTACTTGTCGTTCAGGTGGAGCAGGACGTCCAGGGCCACCTCCGGAGATGCCGACCACTCCAGGATCTTCTTCCCCCACAGCATCCGCAGGTAGTTGTGGATGGTTCCCTCGGAGACCAGTTGCCGCTGGGCCGCGTTCCAGAGCGGATCGTGGGTGTGCGCCGCCTCGAACTCCCGGAGGCCGTAGACCGGGTCGCGCGGGTCGCGGCGGTGGCGGTCCAGGGTGTTCCGGGCCCAGTCCGGGAGCGAGGCGTACCCGGTGTAGTCCGGCATCCGGAGCGCGGCGTTGAGCCCGAGTTCGCGCCAGGTGATGAGCTGGTCCAGGAACGACTCCGCCCCCGCACTCGTCCCCCACCAGCCCTCGCGCTTTCCCAGGGCCCGGGTGCCCAGGTGCTCGGGGGTCCATCCTTCGACCCGGGCCACCTTCTCGAAGATCTCGTGGGAGGAGAGGTGGCCGAAGTGAAGGTACGGCGAGAGCCCGCTGGTCACCGGCAGCCCGGGCCGGTTCCGATCCCGGGCGTAGGCGGTCAGACCCTCGTTCAGGAACCGGGATAGCCGTCGGCGGGCGGTGGCGGCGCCGCCGCGCAGGGCCGCCGGCGGCACCCCGTGATCGATGGGGAGCGCGGAGAGGTCCGTCCTTCCGGACAGAAGCGCGGGAGCGGCCTCGGGCCAGCGTGCGCGGATCTCCCGGGGGATGCCCCGGAAACGCGGCAGCGTCCCTCCGGCCGGCGGGCGGGCCCGGGGCCGGGGCTCCAGGTGTTCGGGCAGCGCCTTCTGCAGCGCCCGACGGAAGGCGTAGGCGCTGGGATAGGCCCGGTCCACCGCCCGGAGCGGCAGGAGCCCGGCCGCGTCCACCGCCTCCAGCCGGACGTCCGCCGCGGCGCCGGCGACGGCCAGCATCCGCGGGTAGAAGAACGTCGGGAGATCGTCGGTGACCACCACCGCGGCGCGGGCGGCCAGGGCGTGAAGGAGTCCCTTTCCCGCGCCGCCCCGAGGCTCCACGTAGGGGTAGTACCCCAGCCCACGCGCCCCGGCGGCCCGGGCGTTCCCGGCCATGCCGTCCAGCAGGAACCGGTGAAAACGATCGCAGGCCCACCGGTAGCCGGCACGCAACGGCTCCAGGACGAGCAGCGGCTTCTGCAGTTCACGCGCGTGCTCGACCGCCCGGTCCAGGGCGAAATTGAACTCGAGCCGCCGGTTGGCGATCATCCAGTAGAGGACGAAACCGCGTTCGGGGTGGAGCGGCTCGCGGTTCAGCTCCCGGATGCGGACGGCGGGGACGGCGTGCTTCATGGACGGGCGCTCGCGTTAGACATGGTTCCGCAGCATGAGGTCCTTGGGATGGGGGTCCAGGTAAACCTGCCCCAGAAGATACCCCGAGGCCAGGACCCGGGCATGGTGGCGGATCAGGGTCACCGGCACCACCAGGGGGAGCAGCCCCCGCCGGTAGTCTTCGATCAGCTCCAGGGTCTCCCGGCGGCGCTCGGGGTCCAGACCGCCGCGCAGGAAGCCGGCCAGGTGGAAGAGCACGTTGGCGTGCCGCTTCCGGGTGGTCGGTTCGGCCAGGGAGCGCATGAAGAGTTCCTCGTAGCGGGCCAGGGTCGCCTCGCGTCCCGCCTCCCGGGCCCGGGCCGCCACCCGTCCCAACTCCCGGTAGAGGCGCGGGCTGTGGGAGAGGATCTGGAACTTCCTCCCGGTGTGGAACGCCACCAGGGCGCCCACCGAATAGCGACCGGTCTTGAAGTCCTTCCAGCTCCGCAAGGCGAGCACACGCTCGATGAAGTTCTCGCGCAGCACCGGGTCGTTCAGGCGCCCCTCCTCCTCCACCGGAAGGAGCGGCCAGCGGCGCATGAGTTCCGCGGCGAACCGTCCCACCCCGTCCCGGTTGGAAATGCCGGTCTCCGAGTAGACCTTGACCCGTTCCATACCGCAGGTCGGGGATACCTTCTTGAGCACGAACCCGCAGAGGTCCAGGCGCTCCAGCCCGTCCAGCCGGCTCGCGATGGCCGCGTCCACCGCCCCGGTGCGGTCGATTCCCGTGCGCGAACCCACCAGGCGCGGGGCACCGGCGGGCCCGGCCAGCCGGATCGGCTCCCGGGGCACGCCCAGCCCGGCTTCCATCTCGGGGCAGACGGTGATCCACCGCACGTGGGGCGCCAGCATCTCGGTCACGAAGAGGTTCCGCTTGTGCCCGCCGTCGAACCGGACCGGCTCTCCCAGTAGGCAGCGGGAGATGCCGACCCGAGGGCGGGAGTCGGAGTCCCCGGCGGCCGGGGCACCGGGGGTCGAGCCCCCCGCGGCCGGGGCGCCGGGAGAACCGGATGACATCTCGGCGGGCGTATCAGGACGCATCGGTGATCCCCTCCCGGAAGGCGAACCCGGCCGGCGCCGGCGGCCCGGTGGCGGATCCGAAGTGGTCCACCAGCCGCCGGTGGCGGTAGGCGAAGATCCGGCGCAGATCGGGCTCGACCAGGAAGCGCCGCACCAGCTCGCCTCCGGGAACGCGGTAGTCCACCCGGTCCAAGACCAGGGTCCGGTCCCCGTCGGCCAGGAACCGGTGTTCGTGGATCCAGGCGCGATAGGGCCCCCGGGTCTGGCGGTCCACGAAGCGGTGAGGCGGATCCCAGACCGCGATCCGGCTCTGCCAGCGGACCGGGATCCCGTGCAGGCGGATCCGATAGTCGATCCGCACCCCCTCCTCCATGGCTACCGGGGTGGGATTGAGGATGGTGAAACCAAGCCAGGGCGGGGTGAGCCGCTCCAGGTTCCGGGCGTCGGCAAAGAAGGCGAACACCTCCTCGAGGGGACTTGGGAGCCACAGGCTTCGTTCGAGGCGGTTGAGCTTCATTGGGGGCCTTTCCACCGGGTCAGGGCCCGGTCTCCATGTCCTGGACAATATATCGACAAAGACACCCGTGTCAATCAATTTTTATCAACAAACGATAGACAAACTACCTCCGCCGGGGTACTCTGCCCGGTATGAAAAAGCCCCCCTCTACGCCACCGGGCACCCATCCGATCCGGGTGGTCTCCCTGAGGACCGGCCTCAGCCCGGACATCCTGAGGGTCTGGGAGAAGCGGTACGGGGCGGTGAGCCCCTCCCGCACCCCCACCGGGCGCCGCACCTACAGCGACCAGGATCTGGAGCGGCTGCGCCTGCTCCGCCAGGCCACCCTCGGCGGCCGGCGGATCGGGGACGTGGCCAACCTCTCCACCGACGCCCTCCAGCGGCTGGTGGCGGGAGACGCGGCGGAACTGGTCCGCACCCCCTCGCCGCCCTCCGCCCAACTCGACACGCCCTTCGGCTCGGCCGAGGACTGGCTGGAAAGCAGCCTGGGCGCGGTGCGGGCGCTGGACACCACCCGGCTCGAGGCCACCCTGCGCCGGGGACTTCTGGCCCTCGGGGTTCCCGGCTTCATCGAGACCCTGGTCGTCCCTCTGGTCCACGACGTCGGCCGGTTGTGGGAAGGGGGCAGCCTCGATCCGTTCGAGGAACACTTCGCCACGGTGATCGTACGGCGGGTCCTGGACGGCGCCATCCGAGACGTCGCCGAGGATGCGTCCCGCCCCAGCCTGCTGGTGGCCACTCCGGCCCGGCAGCGGCACGAGATCGGCGCCCTCCTGGCCGCCGCCTACGCCACCGCGCAGGGATGGCGGGCGATCTACCTGGGGCCGGATCTCCCCGCCTCCGATATCGCCCGCGCCGCCGGCATCCGGCGCGTGCGGGCGGTGGCGCTGAGCATCATCTTCCCCACGACCGACCCGGAGATGGCCAAGGAACTCCGGACCCTGCGGGAACTCCTTCCGGGACCGGTGGCCCTGATCGTGGGGGGGGCGGGAGCCTCCTCCTTCCGGCGCGAACTGGATGCGATCGGCGCCACCGTCACGCCGGAACTTCGCGATCTGGGTGCCGCCCTGAACGACCTCGACCGGAACGGCTCGTCCGCCCGCGCCGCCGACGCGGGTTAGTCCGGCTCGGCCCCGGTCTTCCCCCGCTCGCTCCCCGGGCCCCCGAGTCCCCACCGCACCTCCGCCCGGGCCAGCCCCTCGGGCTCCAGCCGGATGTCCAGGGATTCCAGGAACCCCGCCCAGTCCGCATCCGGGTCGCGCAGGGTGCGCGCCGCGCACCGGAACCCCAGCTCCCAGGCCCGGAGCACGGACCTCCGGCTGAACCCGGCCCGGAGCAGGGTCATCACCTCATCCGGCCGGGGCTCCACGAAGCGCAGGCCCAGCCGCGGGTGATCCCGCTCGAACCGGGTCCGCGAGGCGCGGAGCTTGATGGCGGCCGCGACCCGCGCGGACTGATCCATGGCCCCGGTGGGTCCGGAAGACACGACGTCACTGCCGCCGGGGGGCCGTACGTAGGGCACCAGCGGGTTCACCGCGATCACCGCCCGGGTACCGGCCCCGGCGGCGGCGTCCAGGTGCAGGGGATCGGCGATCTGGCCGTCGATCAGGGTCTTCCCGGCCAGCCGCACCGGGGCGAAGTAGAGGGGGATGGCCGAGGACGCCCGCACCGCCCGGCCCACTTCGAGGCCGGGATCCTCCGCTCCGTAGACCACGGACTCTCCGGTGTCCAGATCGGTGGCGGTGATCCGGAGCGGAGCGGCCAGGTCCCCGAACCGTCCCGAGCGTCCCATCCACCGCGCGGTCCGGTTCACCAGGTCCTCGATCCCGGCGTTGGTGAACATCCCCGCAGGCAGGCGCTCGCGCGCCTCTTCCGAGACCTCGCTCCAGCGCACCCGCCAGCCGTCGGCGTTCGCCCGCGCCAGACCCGGCAGGGCCGCGACCACCCGCAGCCATCCGCCGGCGTGCGCCCGCCAGGGAACCCGCGAGAAGTCCCCCCGGCCCAGGCTCAACGGGTGCCGTCCCCCGGCGTCCACCGCCCGCCGCGCTTCCTCCGGCTCCACCCCCAGGGCCAGGATCGCTCCCGCCACCGCCCCGGCGCTGGTGCCCACGATCACGCTCGAGGCTCGCGGCGACCATCCGCCGAGCGCGGCCTCCAGTGCCGCGGCCGCGCCGAGCTCGAAGACCGCACCGGAATAGCCGCCGCCGGCCAGGCAGAGGGCGAGGGGGGTCCGCGTTCCGGATCCGGTCACCGCGCCGGTCTTCACATCCCTTCCCTGCCCGTCCAACTGGCCGCTACTCCTCCCGGGCCACCGGGTAGAGCTTCCACCGGGTGTCCGCGAACGGGGTCCTCACGTAGAACCACCGGAGACGGGCCTCGGGGCTGGCCGCGAACTCGGGATCGGAACGCAGCTTCTCCTGGAAGTCGTGGGCCAGGCCGGGGGTCTCGGCCAGCATCCGCGAGGCCAGAGGTTCCATGATGTAGCCCTCGACGTACTCGGTGCGCTGGAGCATCCCCAGGAAGAAGCCCCACTGGAAGAAGGAGTCCGGCGATCCCGGCTCCAGGAGGAGCACAGCCAGGTCCCCCAGGGGCTGATCGGTGGGGACGCGCACCGACCCGGCGGGAAAGTGCACGGTGCGCCGTTCCGGCACCGGAGTCCCCGGCGACACCCGCATGTGGCCCTCGTAGGGAGAGGCCCCGGGTTCGGCGTCGGGAAGACGGTAGACGCGCACGTCCACGTCCTGGGCCTCCTCGCTCCGCTCCACCCGGATCCCGTGCTGTTCGATCCGGGCCGCCACCTCCGGGTAGGCCGGAGGAATCCAGTAGGCGCGGGGCCGGGCTACCGCCACCGCCGGTTCGGACTGGACCCTGACCGGGATCTCCTCGGTGACCGGATCCCCGGTCCACACCACCTGCAGCCCGCCCGAGATGGCCGAGGGGATGAGCCGGGACTTGACCCCCAGGAACTCCATGGTGGCCGGCTCGGTGTCCGGGATCTTCCAGTCGAGAGGCACCGGATCCCGGCGCTGGCGGCGGTCGGTTTCCTTGGCCCGCCGCAGTTCCTTCCCGTGCTCCCCCATGACCCGGAGCGTGCTCTCCAGGAACAGATAGGTGCCCAGCACCCGCTGCTCGTAGGGCTTGAGCGAGTGGTTCTCCACCAGTATCGAGGGGATGTGCCGCACGTCGCCGTAGCCGTGGGAGTAGCGCGGGCTGAAGGTGGACTCCACGATGCCCCGGCTCGGGGTGCCCAGAGGATCCACGGGATAGACCAGCGGGCCGGGAACGTGGCCCAGCGCCTTGAGATCCCGGGTCACCCTGGGGGTGAGGTAGGTGTCCAGCCAGGCCGCCGCGTTGGGGGAATAGGCGTGGGGGCCGTTGTACCCCCAGGTGATGTCGTACTGGTAGTCGCACCCGTCGGTCACGTGGACGTCCACGTAGAGGTCCGGATCCCAGTCCACGAGGGCCTGGATCATGGCCGCCATCTCCGGGGTGTCGATCTTGGTGTAGTCCCGGTTCAGGTTCTGGTTGCTCGAGGTGGTGCGCCAGCCGGTCTCGGCCGGCCCCCGCTGGTTGATCCGGCCGTAGGCGGAGAACCGCTCGTGCCCGTCCACGTTGAAGATGGGCACGAAGAGGAAATTGGCCCCGGCCAGGAGGTCCCCCTTCTTCCCCCGCACCGTCATGTCCCGGAGCAGCATCATGCCCGCATCCTTGCCGTCGATCTCCCCGGCGTGGATGCCGGCCTGGATCAGCAGCGTGGGCTTGCCCGACTCCCGGAACGCGTCCGCCGTGTGCGGCCCCTCCGCCGAGGCGGCCACCATCCAGATGTCGCGCCCCTCCGCGCTCTTGCCCAGGGAGACCAGGTCCACCCGGGGAGAGGCGTCGGCCAGCTTCCGGAGCCACGCCACGGTGGCGTCGTAGCGCGGGGTGTGGGTGCCCCCGGTCGCCTCGAACGGGGTGACCCAGGGGTCCCCGGCCGGGACCAGGAGGCTCCGGCTCTTTCCGGCCCAGGGGAGGGCGGGGGGAAGGATGGCCTGGGTGCCCGGGCTTCCCACCACCAGGGTCTTCCCCTCCACGGGCGCTTGGGCGCGGACCGGCGGCGGGGCGGCGAGCAAGGTGAGCGAGGCCGGCGCGATCAGCACCAGCACCGCCGGTACCGTCACCGCCGGCCGGCTGAACAACGCAGTCAGTTTCAACATGGGATCGACTCCATCAGCCCTTACCGGGGAGCGGCATCGAGGGGAGAGAGATACCCGGGTGCTCCGGGTCGCGGCGGTAGAGGAGCACGGTCCGTCCCAGGAGCTGCACCATCTCGGAGCCGGATCGCTCGCGGAGGACCGCGGCCACCTCCTTGCGGTGGAGGGGACAGGTGTCCAGGATCCGTAGCTTCACCAGTTCCGCCCCGTGGTGCGCCTCGTCCAGGGCGGACAGCACCGCATCGGACACCCCGTCCTTGCCCACGGTCACCGTGACCTCGAGGCGGTTACCCAGGGCGCGCAGGGACCGCAGATCGGCGCCGGTGAGTTCCATGCCGGTAGGCTAGCACATCGGCCCGGGAACGGCTGCGCCGGGACGAGCCGGCGATCCGGGCGCGCGGGAGCCCTCCGGACCGGGTCGCTCCGGAGGCTGCTACAATGCCGCTCATGAGAGACACCGCCACCGTGTTCGCCCCTGCCACCGTAGCCAACGTCGCGGTCGGGTTCGACGTCCTCGGTTTCGCGGTGGCGGGCCCGGGCGACACCGTCACCGTCACCGTGGACCGGATGCAGCGCGCGGACGCGTCGAACCCCGCGCCGGCCGCCGCCCTCTCGGTGCACCTTCGGAACCCGGCGATCCCGGTGCCCACCGATCCCCGGGCCAACACGGCGTCGGTGGCCGTCGCCTCCCTGATCGCGGAGGCCGGGGTCTCCGGCGCCTTCGAGATCGTCCTGGAGAAGGGGATCCCGCTCGGGTCCGGCCTGGGCGGATCCGCGGCCTCGGCGGTGGGCGCGGTGGTCGCGGTGAACGCCCTCCTCCCCGACCCGCTTCCCCCGGAACGGTTGCTGCGGCACGCCCTGGAGGGCGAGCGCGCGGCCAGCGGCGCCCCCCATGCGGACAACGCCGCCCCCTGCCTTTTCGGCGGGTTCACCGCCGTGCTCCCCGGGGACCCGCCGGAGGTGGTGCCGCTTCCGGTTCCGGCCACGCTCCGGTGCGTCCTCGTCCACCCCCACCTGCGCCTGGACACCTGCCGCGCGCGGGGCGTCCTCTCCCCCACCCTTTCCCTGGCCGACCACGTGCGCCAGAGCGGGCACCTGGCCGGCGTGCTCGCCGCCTGCTTCCGGGGCGATCCGGGCTCCCTCGGCCGCCACCTGAAGGACGTGATCGTGGAACCGCAGCGGGCGGCCCTGGTCCCGGGTTTCGATCGCGTGCAGGCGGCGGCCCTGGAGGCGGGAGCCCTGGGCGTCTCGCTCTCCGGTTCGGGGCCTTCCGTGTTCGCCTGGACCGACGGCGACGCGCCGGCGGAGCGGGTGCGGGAAGCCATGACCGCCGCCTTCGCCGGGGCCGGGCTGGAGACGGACGCCTGGATCTCGCCGGTGGGGGCGCCGGGAGCCCGGCTGGAGGATCCCTCGTGATCCGCTTCCTGAGCACCCGCGACGCCGCGCCGGCGGTGCCGGTTTCCGAGGCCCTGGTTCGCGGGCTGGCCCCCGACGGCGGCCTCTACGTGCCGGAGCGGTTTCCGGCCCGGGAGGAGGCCGCGCTCTCCGCCCCCGCCGACGATCTCCCCGGCTTCGCCGCCGCGCTGCTCGGCCCCTACTTCGAAGGCGATCCGCTCCAGAGCGCGCTCCCCGGCATCTGCCGGGACACCTTCTCCTTTCCGGTGCCCCTGGTCTTCGTCCCGGACGCTTCCGGGCGCATCCGGGACACCGCGGTGCTCGAGGTCTTCCACGGCCCCACCGCCGCCTTCAAGGACGTGGGGGCACGGTTCCTGGCCGCCTGCCTGGAACGGCTGCCCGGCGGGGACCGGATCATCCTGGTCGCCACCTCCGGGGACACCGGGGGCGCGGTGGCCGCCGCCTTCCACGGCCGCCCCCGGGTGCAGGTGGGGATCCTCTTTCCGCGGGACGGGGTGAGCGAGCGCCAGGAGAAGCAGCTCACCGGCTGGGACGCCAACGTCCGCGCCTTCCGGGTGAACGGGACCTTCGACGACTGCCAGCGCCTGTTGAAGGAGACCCTGGCCGCGGCGCGCACCCGGCCGGGGGCGGTGTGGACCACCGCCAACAGCATTAACATCGGACGCCTCCTGGCCCAGACCGTCTCCCACGCCTGGGGGGCGGTGGCCTACCGCCGGGCCCGGAACGCCACCCCCGGCTTCATCGTTCCCACCGGTAACGCGGGGAACGCGGTGGCCGCGCTCTGGGCCCGGGCCATGGGGCTCCCGATCCGGGAGGTGATGATGGCCACCAACGCCAACCGGGCGATCCCGGAGTACTTCGAGGCCGGGACGCTCACGCCGCGCCCCCCGGTCAAGACCCTGGCCAACGCCATGGACGTGGGCAACCCGAGCAACATGGAACGCATGCTCCACCTGTTCGAGCGGGACCCCTCGCTGCGGCAGGCGGCCTCGGCGGTGTCGGTGGACGACGCCACCATCCGCGAGGTGATCGCCGAGGGACCGGAGCGCTGGGACCGGGTCTGGGATCCGCACACCGCCACCGCGATCCGCGCCCGGGACCTGCGGCCGGAACCGGACTGGGTGGCGGTGGCCACGGCGCACCCCGCCAAGTTCCACACCATCGTGGAGCCCCTGGCCGGCCGGCCGGTCCCGGTGCCGCCGGCCCTGGCCGCCATCCTCGCCCGCCCGTCCCGGGCCGAGGCGCTGGACCCGCGCCTGGAGGACCTGATGGCCGCCCTGGAGCCGCGGTCCTGAACGCCCCCTTCCGGCTGGCCGAGGCCCTGGAACGCCACTGGGTGCCCTGGCGGCAGCTGGCCTGGCCGGTCCCCTGGGAGGCGCGGTTCGGCCGCCGCGCGCCCCTCCGGGTGGAGATCGCCTGCGGCAACGGCGAGTTCCTGGAAGCCTCGGCCGCCCGGGAGCCCGAGGCGAACTGGATCGGGGTGGACATCTCCTGGATCTCGGTGAGGAACCTCATGCGCCGCATCCGGGCCCGGAACCTCGATCACGTGCAGGTGGTGCAGGGGGACGGCCGCCTGGTCCTGGACTGCCTGTTCCCCCCCGGCTCGGTGGAGGCGATCTTCGTCAACAACTCCGACCCCTGGCCCAAAAAGCGCCATCACGCCCGGCGTCTCGTCCAGCCGTCTTTCCTGGCCGCGGCCGCCCGCGCCCTGAAACCCGGGGGCCGGCTGGTCCTGGTGACCGATCACCGGGACTACGCGGCCTGGATCGAGGACGCGCTCCGGGGACAGGAGGCGCTGGCCCCGGCCGGCGGGGAACCCTGGGTGGAGTCGCTCCCGGGCTACGTGGAGACCAAGTACCAGCGCCGGGGGCGGGTGGCCGGGTCCATCATCCGGTATTTCGTGTGGGAGAAGGTGGCGGAGCCGCCGGAACCGGCGACCGGGCCGGCACCGCAGGAGGAGATCGGAATGCCCAACGTGCTGCTGGACGGCGAGGTGGATTTCCCGGCCTTGTTGAACGGATTCAGCGAGCGCTCCTGGCGGCTGGCCCACCGGGACCTCCCGGTGTTCGTCCAGCTGGCCGCCGCCTATCTCAAGACCGACGGCCGGGAATGGCTGGTGGAAGCGCGGGTCAAGGAGGGGGGCTTCGATCAGCACCTGGTGCTCTCGGTGCACCGCCACGGGGACCGGCAGGTCCTGGTCAAGCCCTCGCCGGTGGGCTTTCCCCGCCCCACCTGGGGGGTCCGGGCCGCGGTCCGGCTCCTGGGGGACCTCCTCCTGGAGACCCACTCCGCGCTGTCCGTCCACTCCACCAACGTGGCCGGCACGGAATGAAAACGGCCCCCGGGGGATCCCCCGGGGGCCGATCGAACGCCGACCGCAGCGGCGGCTATTCCGGCATCTGGAACACGGAGCCGTCCACCCCGGGGTCAAGCTGGATCGAATCCAGGGTCAGGGTGGCGAAGGGCTCGCCGTCGTGCAGGATCTTC
>Ga0307424_1000713_pt1 | contig 17903 bp, 31 predicted proteins | sample SalMarWE160320MG_FD_202157 | JGI IMG/M metagenome (GOLD analysis project Ga0307424, IMG submission 202157) | Salt marsh sediment microbial communities from the Plum Island Ecosystem LTER, Massachusetts, United States - WE1603-20 | ecosystem: Environmental > Aquatic > Marine > Intertidal zone >... | reverse complement strand
TTTAACTATTACTAGAGGATTTGATTTTGGTGGATTCTTTGGAATTCCAGCATTTTTGACATTCTTTGGTGGAACAGTGCTAGGAACTTTGTTTTCAGATTATGATATTTTGATTGCGCCAGAAAATAAAAGAATGGCATTACATAGATACACTTTATCTCATAGTGCAATATTTCCTTTATTAGCAACCACATCATATGCTTTTACAAATGATGTGACTGCTAGAATATTTCTATTGTTTATTTGTGTTGGAATGTCAACTCATTTAGCATTTGATTTATTTATTAGTAATATGGAAGGATATACTTTTATTGATAGATGGGCTAAAAGAATTTATCAATTTGCTAGAGGAAATGTTGGTGGAACATTTAAAGGTCCAGGAGCAAAATGGGCAAACAAACACGAGAGAGCATATTTGATTATACACGCTCTTATTTGTATTGCTTGTGCCTATATTTTATTCTGGGGGATATACAATGGAATAGATATTGATATTTGGTGGAATTGGTGAAAGTATAGGGTTGCCAAGCGCGCGGATTTTGACATAAAGTTTGCGAATAAAGTGAGTATGTAAAGAGGAAATGAAATGAAACTTGATAAAAATAAATCAGTGTTTATAGCAGGATATGGAATAAAATTTCATAAAATGGATTGTAGATATGTTGTTAATAGGAAGTTTCGAAAGACTATATTGCCCCATGCTGTTGCATTAGATTTTGGATATACTCCCTGTAAAGTTTGTTTTCATGTGGAGAAAGAATAAAATGAAAATAGTAAAAGAATTTAGAGGTGATATCTATGCTTATCTATGGAAATGGTATTACAGATTGCGTGGATATAATGTGATGATAGATGAAGAAATGGATCAATTTTTGAGTGGAATGTTTCTAGGTATAACATATACTTTGAAAGCAACTCGATAGGTGAGTGAAATGCAGAAATATCTTAAGTTCTATGCAAAATATGGATTTAAAAGAACGAATGAAGGATATTATAAAGATGAAAAAGATTATCTGAAATTGAAAATAACAGATGAAGAAGATTTATTGGGGTATTATGATCCTGATCAAAGAAGTGTTTATTTATCTATTACTTTGGGGTATGATATGGGATTAAATTTAATACAAATAAATGCAACTATAGTTCATGAATTTGGGCATGGACTTTTTAGAGATGTGTTCGAAGGAAGTGATTTTGTATTTACATCAGATTTATCATCAGTGGGTAATATAGAAATACCTCAAACTAAGGAACGTGCGTTAGAAGAATTATTTATGAAATATTTAGAATATCTTGAGTTTGGGGCAACCGGTGTTATAAAGAGTGATATGAGTGCGTTGTTTCGCATTAATATGTCATTAAGTGGTAATACTAATCCATTGGATGTTATTAATATGATATATCCATTCAGAGATAAGTTAAAGATAAATGTAGAAGGATTGAAGAAGATAAATCTTGATCATCAAGTTGTATCAATGTGGTTATCACAGATTACAAATAAATCTGTTCCAGAGTTAAGAGAGATGGTGAAATAAAATTGGAAAAAAGATGGAAAATGTGTTCTAGTTGTGGAACTAAATTACAACTTACAGTAGAAGAAGAAGAAGTAAAAATTTATGTATGCCCTATATGTAAAGATGGGCAATTGATTATTAGTGGAGAACTTTTAAAAAAAGCAAATAGAATTGCAGAAATAACCAAGGAATCTATTGAGGATTTGATTATAAATGCAATCAAACAATGGGGTAAATAAAAATGGTAGATAGAGATTTAACATGCACGAGAACAGGTTGTGGTGGCGTAGCTAAAGCACAAGGATCTGATTTAAGAAGCAAAGATATTAAATACAAATGTGGTAAATGTGGAAATGTTTTTACAGTGCCAAGAATGAATATAGAAGCGGGAAAACATTCATTTAATTTGGGGGATCCAAGAGACTATATGCGCAGTGGTGTAAAATAGAATGAAATTACTTGAAGAAGATGAAGTCCCTGAGTGTATACACAATGATGGGCATAATTTTATTTATATAGAAGGTTCAACTGATTCAAGAGATGAATGGTCTGAAGAGAGTAATCAATGTGAGTATTGTGGCTTAATTCAAACCATACGAGTTTACTATGATGATGATGGGCCATATAGTAGAGAGATATATTATGAGGGTTTAGAATGAGTAAGAAAATTACAACTGATTATATTTTTGAATATGGCGCGCCTTATCCATATGTTAAGATAATTTGCTCTAAATGTGGTAGAACCTTTCATGTGCATGATATGTTAGTGAAAGTTGGTGGGATTGTAGATTGTCATTTTGATTGTGGACAAAAATTTAAAAAAGGTGTTGATTTTTAATTGGGGATGTTTGATTATGAGATGGAGAATGTGTCCTAAAGACGGTGTAAAGATGTCTATGGAGATTAGTGAAACTGGTTTCCATATATATCATTGCCATATCTGTAAACAAAGATATATGGAATTTCAAGGTGAATTGCTCAAATATATTGAGAATATGGACAAGAAAGATAATAAAGATATAGATGAATTTATGGAAGATGTATTTAAAGTATTAGATGAGATGGAGAGAAAGATTAATGAGCAAGATGTTTAAAAAGTCTCTAGTTAGATACTATATGAGAAAATATTTCCCTAGGTATATGAAAAAACAAGACGAGTTAAGAAGGGTTAGAATTCCTTGGAGGATGATAATTTAATGACACAATTAAGAATACCTATAACAAACGCTTATTCTGTAGAGCAATATATGGATTTATTTAATATGGATATAGAGCAGGCAAGACAATTACATTATGCATTATCTAATGTAATTTTGATTTTTTATATATATGATGGTGAAATACTAGACATCTCAGTTGAAAAAGAAAGTGAGTATAGAGAACCTGGAGTTAAATGGTCTATTGATGAGGTGCCTGTAAAGAAGACCAGACCCATTGGTTGGATTTATAGATGTGAACAATGCGGTAAGAGATTTGAATTCGATAGAGAAATTCATATTCCTTGGTGTGATGATTGCAGAATAAAAAGCTTAAATGAAATAAAAAAGAGATCATAATTATAAGATAAATTAAGAAAAGAGGTATAAATATTGGACAACGATGTGGAAATATAGTAGAAGGTATCGTTATTAATAGATTATAGAATTAAAGTGTAACTTAAATGAGGAAGAATATAATTTTAAAATAACTTGTTATATATGAGGACTGAGAGCCTCAAGTGATGCAATATGAGTATAGAACAAGAAATTGAAGAATTTGAACTTCATCAGTTTGAAGAGATTGTAAGACCAAGATTTTACAAGTATATTGATAAGAAACGAAGAAAGGAATTATCTAGATTACTAGATAAGATGCAATATGTGTTTGAGGTTTCTGACGCAGAGACTTTGAATGCAATAATCAAAATATAGTAAAGGTAGGAATCTTTAGACAGATTCCTTTTTCTTTGCTAACTGAGGGATAAAAATGAGATATATAAAAACAATATTACCAACGATATTATTGTTTTCCAGTGTTATTGTTTTTGGAATTTCGATGTTATTAAGACAAGATTTTGCTGTTCAATATCTAGGAAGCTTATTGGATGAATATTCATTCCGTAGTCTTCCTTATAATATTATGGTTGATTTACAAAATCAGAGCATATATGTATTTTATAGTGGTATTGGATTATTATGTTTTGCTGGTATACTAGTTGGTGTTATTTTGTTTATTAGTAGTCTTTTGGATAAGGCAAATTAAGTGATATAGGAAGGTAAATAAAATGGACTTTGTAAAAAAAGATATTAAAAAAACTACAATGAGAGAATATTTTATAGAAGAAAGAGAAAGATTATCTAAGATAGAAAATTTAGATCCAATCTTTTTTAAATCTTATGGAGATAAGTTTGATAGAACCATAGAAGAAATCTATGCGGATGAGAGGAAGGATGCAGAGGAAGATGAGTTCTATGGATGTGATGAATGGATATGTTATATATGTGGAGAAATATTTGAGATTGATGATGAGATTTTAAGATTTTCTTTTTATAGAGATGATTCTTGGGAATTTCAAGAAGAATCAAATTATCATATTAAATGTATGAAGAAGTTATTAGAAGAGATGGAAGGGAAAAGAATTTGAATAAAGTAAGAAAGGATAATATATTACTAATTTTAACAATTAGTTTTGAATTTGAAATGTTCTTGATTATAGAAGGAACATATATTGTAGCTGGAATAATATTTGTATTATTTAGTATTATTGGAATGCTTGGTTTATGGTTATCTACATTGATGATAGATTTTGAGGAAGAAGAAAAAGAAAAAGAGATGTGAGTGAAAATGAATAAGAATATAGAAACTGCAAAAGGAATGTTTTTGCATCATAAAACAGGAGTTTTGTGGGGTAGTAATAAGAAAAGAATACAGAGTTTAGAAGAAATAATAGCTTATTTGATAGCAGGGGTTGAAGAACTTTCAAAGAAAGGATGAATTAAAATGAAAGAAAAAAAAGAATATATTGATTCAGATGAACTTGGTTTGAAATTTATATTTGATTTACCAAATCCGATTATAATAACCCATGGAGATGTAGATGGGTTATGTGCGGCGGCTCTTCTAGTAAGAGAGTTTAAATTGAATAATAAATTAGAAGTACCAATATTTATAACACAACCTTTTAGTTTAAAGCATGTGTTAAAAGAGATTAAGAATAAAGATATGAAAGGAAGTTTGATTATAGTTGATCTTGCTTTGAGTAAAAAATCTTTAGAGCAATTATCTAGTGGATGTATTGTGATTGATCATCATCCATCGTCTGCTGAATTTATTGATGAGTTGAATAAGATTGGGGTGTATCATTTAATTGATTTGGATGTATCTGCTAGTCAGATATGTGGCACTCTAGTAACGCAAACTAAATTCAATATGTATTTGGCAAAGATGGGTGGAGTTGGTGATAGAAGAATTATTGATAAAAGGATGGGGAAGCAGGCTATGAAAGTTTCATCAGCAATGTCGCTTAGTCCAAAAGATGATGCATTCAGAGCGTCTATTATTGCTGATTTAGTAGCAGGTAAAAAGATATCTGAAATGAAGGAAGTTGCAAGGAAATCTAAGCAGGCATTTAAAGTGCTTGATGATGTTAAAGAAACTGGTGAAATTTTATATGATGGAGATAATATTGTAGTTAAATTTTATGAGAATGGATTTGGGAAAGCCTCTGTGTTAGCAAGCAAGTTAGCAGTTATAACTAAGAAAGTTGCAGTTGTTCTAACATTAATGAAGGGGAATAATAATCAATATCTAGTTACAGGGCGTTCTCCAGAAGAAAATGGAAAACCAGTGTTAGATATTAGAAAATTTGTGTCGGAATTAACGACAAGTGGAGAGGGCGGTGGATTAGAGAAAGCCGCAAGTTGTACTATAAAGAAATCTACACTAGGAGACTTTATAGAACAAATAGAAAGTAATGATAAAGCAATTCAAGATAAAAGGTGATAGTAAAGTATCATCTTTTATTTTTTATAAAGAGGTGTTTTAAATATGACTATGAAACAAAAACCAAAGGAAAAGAAAAGCGTAGACTTACCAGTAGCTGGTGGAGGAGATGTAATAGGTGATGGCAATGGCAGTCCTATTGTAGCCCCAAAGTCTAAAGCGGAATTAAAAAAGGTCATTGCAGATATAGCTGAAGAAAAGGGAACGTTAAGAGAAATTCAAGTAGCGGTAGCTGAACAAACTGGTATAGAGGTTACTCAACCTACAATAGGCAGATATCTAAGAGATGAATGGGGAAAAGAATATAATAAGAAAAATCAGGAGATGCGAGATAGAAAATCTAATAAGTTGAGATGGAATAGGGATTTTGCAAATGCGAGAGCAGAAATTGCACCAAGATTTCATCGAGATTATTTGTCTTCAGCTGATGGTATGTTTTATAAACGAGATGAGAATAAATTAGAACCTATACCACAAATGAGTGATAAAGAACGGTCTTATAAGAAAAAAGATATCATTCATTATGTAAGAGAGAAAATGTTTGGATATTCAGATGACCCAGTAGATAAGAATAAACCTGGAGTTTATGATCCAGCGGTTGCCAGTATTTTTAAAAGTGAGGTTAAGCGGAGAATACAAGGGTTAGCAGATGATAAGTTTAAACGAATGGTAGAAGAAAAATTCGATACTGAGCGAGAAAAATATGATGTTGCTGGAACTACAAAAGGAATGACTCTCGATGAACAAGATGCGTTTGATAAGAAATTATTGAGAGAGGTTAGAAAAACACTAGCGTCAGATAAGAAGAAAATTCAAAAAGAGGCAGATAAAAACTTTAAAGATATAATGGCTAAAGTTGATAAAAATGGAGCTGATATAAGAAGTTCTACTTTACTAGGTAAGGATTTATTAGATAGATTCCTTTGCCCAGCTTTCGCAAGTTCATCGAAAAAATTTCGAGGCAAACAGCGTATGTTGGCACTAAAGGGTATAAATCCAGATACAGGCAAACCATATGTATTTAGTCGTGTAGTATATAACATTCCAGAGTTATTATGGAATCATTCTAAAAGACTTCAAGTTATGAGTGCTAATATGGCAAAGGATTTACCAGAATTGCTTGGAAAGAAAACAATTGTGAATGGTAAGGAAGTAGTTGCTGGTGGAGAAAAACCAGTTGTAAAGGGAAGATTTGATGATCTTTTGGGTGTAAATCTTAGAGTGCGAATGCCAAGAAATCCCAAAGAGGATATTCTAACGCGAGAGGCTGGAATTGTAGTAACCAAAGATGTTGCTGAAAGGTTTAGATATTTCAATATTGTTGAAAAAGGAACATTAATTGCAGAATCAATTGAAAAATTTCCAGAAACATTTAGAGTCAATAAACCTGGCAAGGGTGAGCCATTTAAAAAATATAAAGAATATAGAGCCAAGGTTGGAGATACCTTATCTATTAGACGAGGAGATCCATTGGTTTTTGGAGGTTTCAGTGATTTGGAAGGATCACCAGGATATGCAGAGGCTAAACATTCTGGAAGTCTTGTATATATAGGAAAGCCTAAAAAGAAATCTAGAACTATTACTGTGGATCCTGATGTACATCCATCTGGTAAATCTAAAGTAGAAGTTGATTTTTGGACACAAGATTATCAGATAGTAAGAGAGGATACACTTAGAATGGGAGATAAAATTATTTCAAGAAATGGTTTGAAAGGTGTTGTAGCAGAGATTGTTGATACATTAGGAAAAGATGAAAAAGGTAGACCATACGAAGCCATAGTTAATTATGGAGAGGTATGGAGAGAGGCTGAAAAATCAGACCCAGAATATAAGATAAAGGAAGAAACTTATTTTAAACAAGGTAAGAAGAAATCTGGTGTGATATTGGAACATGAAAAATCTGATGGACAAATATTCTTCTTTTTAATCGATAAGATGGCACAAGACCAATCTACTACTGGGCTAAGAATGAGTACAACAATGTTGTCTGGAATGTGGGAATGGTTCTTATATGATATTGATAAGACTGGAAAGAAACTAACACAAGCTGAATTAGATACAAAGTTACAAAACTTTGTAGAAAGATATTTTGGTGATAAAGGAACTTTTGTGCCTTCACTAAAAGCAATGCATTATAAAGCAGTTAAAAAGGGTAACAAAGTTACAATTGAAATTGATGAACGAGAACCTACTGAAGATGAGGATGGTAAGATAATTAAATTACCACATACATATGCTGGAAGAACTTATGAATATGCATATATTCCGAATTATATTTCTAGGGTGTATTTCAATGGGAAAACACTTATGGAATATTATCAAACAGGGAATAATAAGCAAGGAGTATCAAGTGCTTCTGATTTTTATTGGGCATTTATTGTTAAACAGTTAAAGAATAAATTATATTTGTTTCCAAGAAATGAGGATGCGGTTAATCTAGTAGCAGTTCCAATTTATAATGGAAAGCCAGAAGAATATGATACCGTTGTGATGGATCACATTGATTATATCAATGCTGGTGGTAATCCATATGATAAGGAACCTATGATAACACTTAGAAAAGAGCCTGTGACAAATAAGGATAGTATTCAAACGCATCCAGTTAGATTAGATTTTGATGGAAAGTACACGGGTACAATTGGGATACATCCCGAATCAGCATTGAAAGCAACAATTGATTATGATGGTGATCAAGTGGTTGTGTTTTCACCACCGATTGAGCATGCTAGAATTGAAATAGAAGATGAAACAATTCAGGCGCTTAAAGATACTAGAAACTTACCATATGATATTGACTTTAAAGATTTATATAAGAAGGCAAGAGCTGTCAAATATGCAGAGGATGAGGAAGCCTTGGGTGTTAAAGCTGCTAGATATAATCAGGAGACTGCTGAAATTGAAAATACAATGATTCAGGAGCTAGGTGGTCTTAAGAAAAGATCAATATTGTTTTATGGTGCTAGAAAGCACGCTCCATTAGAATATGGAAGTAAATTAGATCCTAGAGTAGAAGAAATAACACCAGAACTAATTAATAGGGTTTGTGATGTTGAAAAGATTCTGAAAATGAGAGAACCTAGATGGGTGGTTAAAGAACTTGAACAAAAACCATGGGATTCTCTTACAGATGAACAAAAGGCATTAGTTTCTGATTATCATATACGAAGAGAGTTGAAGCGTAGATTGCAGAAATTAATTGATACAGAAGGCCTTACTAGATTGAAAGAAATTATAAACAAGGAAAAGAGCTTTATTGAGGATGATAAAGTTATAGATAGAGCAGTAGACCCGATTAATGTAAAAATTGAAATTGGGGATAGATTGATAGATAGAGTTGTTTGGCAACAATTAAAAGGTAGAAAAGACATTTTAGTAGAAGAGTCTTAAAAAGGAGGAATGATTAAATGGTAGAAGTAATGGATGTGCTAAAGTTCAGAAGATGGGAACAAAGCAAAAAAGTAAACTTCGGCAGGCTCTTCGCTTACATTAGCGAGGTTCGAGCCATGCAGAAGGAAATAAAATGTGGAAAAGTGTTTCCCTCATCTTATTTAGCGACTTATTCTCGTCATAAAGACAAGAATTACATCCTTGTAATAGATATGATAAAACAAATAGATAGTGTTTATGGGAATAAACCAATTGTATTTGCACAATTGATAGTAGGAAGAAATCAGGTTATAGTAAGAATGATGGATTTAAATGTAAAAGAAAGACATTTAGCTGAAATTGTTTATGATAGTGATAATAATATATTAAAGATTGTGAAAGGACTAGTGGATATGTTTAAGAATTGTGGGGTGTTTCCTGTCAAGACAGCTGATTATTATTTTGGATCAGTAGTTGATAAATACCAAACCTCATTTGATGAAAATTATGAGATGATGGATGAGGAAACTTTAACATTATTATGCGATAGATTAAAACAATATGGATTTACTTTAGATGGAGTTGGATGCATAAAACAGATGGGAGATTTTAAAGTGACTATAAGCCACAAGAACATATACAAAGATTATATAATTTCGTTGACAGATAATAATGATCGTTCAAACATTCATTGGGCGATTAAGGACGAAAATTTAGATACCTTTATGGATGAAATCCATAATGCGTATGATGAATGGAAAAATACTAAAAAGGATAGATAGATATGTGGAAAGTATACTTAGACTCTAAGGATTTTCTGAGAATAAAAGAAATGATTGCGCAGGTTTTTATAGATTTACCGATTGAGGTACATAAAGATGGTTATAGGATTAGAAATATCAGTCAGACAAGGGAAGTTGTTATTACAATAGACTTTGATAAGAAGGATATGAAAGATTTTGAATATGATAATAAGAATAATACATTTGTTAATTTACCATTTGGCGAATTCTTAGATGCTGTAAAAAAGATTAAAACCCCCATTGAAATTGGGGAGGAAGGTACAGCAAAGGTTTATATTAAAAGTGATAAAATTGTATTTACTCTGGATAAACAGGCTGATGTTGACAAAGATATGTATACTAATCATGATGGATTTGTAAAGAAATATACCAAGAAAGGTAAGACCAAGGTTATAATAGGACGCGGCGATTTTATTGACGCCGTTGAACAGCTTCATTTCACTAATAGTGGAATTACTATGGAAATTGCAAATAAGAAGCTGACCTTCTCAGGTTTGAAAGGAGCACTTTCAGCCAAATACGAGATGGATGTTGATGTTGATGCTAAATTTGAATGGGCAGGTTCATTTAATTCTGTCTATATGAAAATGATCAAGAATTTATCAATGTTTTCAAAGGATGTAGTCTTCTATGTTAGTGAACCAGAAGAAGATGTACCTTTAGCAGTAATAGTAGAATTAGCAATAAGTGGTAATAGTAATATTTCTTTGATTATGGCTGGTCTTAAAGAGGATGATATAGATGAGGATGATGAGGAAGAGGATGAAAAATCTTCTGACTCTGAAACTGAAGAAGATGATTTTGACTTCGAGGAAGAGGAAGACGAAGACTCATTCTACGAAGAAGAGGAAGACGATTAGAGGGGTAGTTTTTTTGAGAGGCAGAGCAATTGACAATAAATGGAATAGGGCTCAAGCATATAATGATTATCGTGCAAATAAAATGTTTAATATTGACCAGCTTAAGAAAATTGCTGATGATGAGAATGATGAGATTAATGGTGAATGGTTTGGAGATGGACTATGGCAAATTAATGATGCATTGTCAGAAGTAGAAGAAGAAGATTGGGAAATCTGGTATGATTGGTTCCCTAATGACTAAGGAGCGTGACTTATTTTGGGTTTAGCAGAATATAAGGAAATGTGGAAATATCATCTCAGACCTTGGAATGGTACTCCACTTTTCCCACGCGATATGTCTTCTAGGGATACATTAACAACTATTACAAATGGAGTAGAAAAACCTACTCCTTTGAATAGATCAACGGTTATAAGTGAGAGACAATATATACAATCATTAAGTAGTATTTATAAGAAAAAAGATTGCTATGTATCTGTATTTTCTGATTGGCAAATTGAAAATAGTATATTTGATACTATATTTTTAGAGTTTGATGCGCACGATGATAATTCTGATATCGCGGCGGAACTGATGTTAAATAAGCATTTGCTAGATAAGAAATTGAAGAAATTAAAAATAGCCTACAGATGTTTCTTTAGTGGTAGAGGATTTCATTATTACTTGGACTTTGAACCATCTTATATGAAAGATTATAAGAGCACAGTTTTAGATTTTTTAGAGAAACAAAAATTGTTAGATTTGATTGATAAAAGTGTTTTAGAAAGTGCTAGGATATCAAGGATACCCTATACAAAGCATCTTAGAACTGGTAGTTTTGCAATATATCCTAGAGTTAAAATGAGTATAGATGATATTTTATTAGCATCTAAAGATAATATCATTTTAATAGAGGCGTATAAGACTTTACAAGATACTAATATATTGGATTATTTAGATTTAGATATAGAAGCACCTGAAGCGGAAGTAGATACAAATTATGCTGGTGGATATAATGGATGGTATCCAGAATGTGTTATTAAAATAATGGAGAAGATAGTAATTAATCAACATGCAACTCATGATGAGAGAAAGCATTTGGCTGGATATTTGCTTAGATTTGGTTTGAGTGAATATGAAATAGTAGATTATTTTAAAAATACATCTGATTTTAATAGGGACTATGCATTAGAACAGATTAGAAGCTTAGGTCATAGTGGATATAGTTGCAGAAATGTTAGATTGATGCTCAAGGATTTATGTCCTGGAAGTTGTGAATATATACGTGAAGTAGCAAAGAGGAAAAATCCATGATAGTAATACAAACAGATGGTGCAGCGGACTGGCATGATAGAATAGGTGGCTGGGCAGTAGAAATTTATCGGGATAATGAGGTTATTTATAAGACTTCAGGGTATGATGATAATACTACTAATAATAGAATGGAACTTACTGCGATTAATCAGGCACTTAAAATAGCTATCATGCTAGCCAAATACCGTGAGAAATTTATTTTACAAACAGATTCAGAATGGTCTTATAATTGTTTGAACAGAAATTCAAATTGTACAGAGAATACAGATTTGTTAGATAGGATTTGGAAATTAATGGAAGAACTTAATGTAAGTATTATATGGGTTCCTAGAAAAGAACTTAAGAGTGTTGATAAAATGGCAAAGGATGCGATGAAGATTGGCAAGAAGAAATATGCAGGACAAAATTAGATTGGCCTTACAAAACAAAGGGGCAATGACACAGAGATCTTTGTATGACTACATAACAGAGGAAATTGATGCTAAGGCTACTATTATAACTGTGTATCTTACATTAAGAAATATGGTTAATGCTGGTATAGTATCTAAAGTTGGAGAATTATATTCATTTAAAGCAACAAGCGTTGGGTTGGATGAAGGTTTTAAAGAATGAAGTACAATGTACTTTAAAAGTATAAAAATATTTGAGGAATAAAAATATGAATAAGAAAGAGGACGATATTTTCGTTATAGCAAATTTGAGCGAACAAGATGTTAGAAAGTGGCAGAAAGAGAATAAAATGGAACATGTAAGCGATAAAGCTTTGGTGCAACTTTATTCAAAAGTGGTTCTTAAGAAGAAACTTAGTAAGCCTTATCCAATCTATCCTGTAGCTAAAATTTGGGAAGAGATAAATTTGATTAATAGCGGGCAGAAACCTACAGCATCAAGAAAGATGTTTGTTGGTATAAAAGATGCAGATGTAATTGGCTTATTAAGAGCAATTACATATACAGGCTGTCCAGAATGTTTAAAAAGTGCTAAAAAGATAGGGTCATCTAAATGTGCAGCTCATGGATCAACATTAATAGATTTAGAACAACTCAGTTGGAATGAGTGGCTTATCTATGAAGGTGATGATGAGTTTACTATTAAGATGAGTCCAAAGTTCATGCGAGAATATAATGAACTTAATATGTCAGGAGCAACTATCTATGTTGAGGGTGTAATTGACTTGGATCAAGATCCAATTCTGATGATGGTTACAACTGTTAGAAGCTTCAAACCAGGTAAATTGATGTTAGGATCTGTCGAAGATGATGGAGCAGGAGATGACTTTACAGTAGGTAGAGATGATGTTGAGGTAGCTGGCTTTGATGATGAGGATGAGGAAGAAATTATAGATGTTAAAAATCCTTTCGTTGATGAGGATGATGATATTGTTATTACAACTCCAATTGGAAAAAATGGGGTAAGCAAGGAATTCGAAGCAAATTTAATAGAAGAATTTAAAAGTGCTATGAATGATTGGGCGGTTAATCCAGTAAGAAAAATACAAGTAGAAAAGTTCATGTTAGATTGGATAGAAGATAAATATCCTATGGAATTTACCAACGAGGAAGAAGCTACACAAAAACTGTGGGTACTCGCTGATGGATTGTATGAGGATATGGGTAATGACAAAATTAAACGAATCGGATGAGAGTGATTATATGGTAAAAATGTTTACAAATGACCCATTTGCAATGTATATTTACGAGAAGCATATTGAGTCGATAATAGATAAGTTTAAGAAAGAAAAGAGATTTCCATGTTATAGTGTTGGTAAATTAACCTCTGGATGTAATAGAATGAATTTCTATAAGATAAAAGATACTTTCAGCGGGGTAGATAAAGATTATGATTCACAGTCAATCCTTAGAATGGTGATGGGAGTAATTTTACATGATACATTTGAACTATCTGATAAAGCAGAATGGCATCTAGTCTATGAAGATATTTATGGGCATGTAGATGAATATTTTGCAGATACAAAAATTCTTATGGAAAAGAAAACTTCTTTGAGCGAGATAGCACCTTGGAAACAAGCATTGAACAAGGCTGGAGGAGATCATTTTAAATATCTGCCAGGAGAAGAATGGGAAAATCAGCTTAGATACTATGCCTTATTGCTTCAAAAAGGAATAGATTTTAAGACTAAGAAACCAGCCAATGAGAACAATGAGGTAATGGTTAGAAGAGTATATGTATTGTATTATACTATATACATTAATCCTGAGGAACCTGATAAAGATGTATTGTTTTCTCCTATGATAGTGCCAGTTCCGATGACTGGACCAAAATGGGATATAAATATGATTGAGATGGAATTAATTGGTAAGAAGGAAGAAATCGAGGAATGTTTGACAAATAAAACAGTTCCGCCAAGAAATATAAGTCCATATAGGTGTCCTCACTGTGACTATAAGGTGAGATGTTTTTATAAGGATAAGGACAAAGATGGTGAGTTACCAGAAGAAATCAGAGGATTAATGGGGAAGAGATCTCCATTAGCAAAAGCTCAGGAATTTAAAGGTTAGGAGGAAAAGAAAATGGATAGCAAGCAATTATTGCTTAATGATTGGACTACAGTTAGAGAAAGAATATTATCTAGGAAAGTAGCGGTATCAAAAATAGAAAAAGATGACAAAACAACAACAATTGTTGGTAAATTAGCTAAAGGCTCAGGAGAAGCCTATGATCCAACTCTTAATTGGGAGACTGGAGATGTTAGTTGTGGATGTGGCAAAGCGGCTCAACCAGAGTTATTATTTTGTGCACATCTAATAGCATTATTTGATACCTTATGTTCTAAGCAAAGAACATTGAAATATGCTGAAATGTTTCTTGATTCGCTAATGCAAAGCAAGACATATACGTCTTATAAAACACCACCAGATGTATTACCATCAGGTTGTAATATGATTGATAAACTATTGAATGGTGGATTCGAGCGTGGTGTTGTTACTTATATTGCTGGGCCAACTAAAGTCAATAAGACTTGGTTAGGATCACAAACAGCAATTTACAATTCAATACTTGGAAAACATGTTCTGTATATAGATACTGAAAAGTATTATAAACAAAAGGATGTATTTCCAAGAATGGCTGGATATTTCAAAGAACGCTGGAAGGATTTGGTAGAAGAAGGCCAAGATGTAAATATGAAATTTCTATTTCCATCTGATTATCAAGATTTAGCTAGTTACTTAGGAATTGCTATGTCTTATAGGTCGCAAGGTGGAAAAATTATTCCAACAATCTTTAGCAATGTGCCTAGAGGAGAGCAATCTCCATTATATGGTATTGTTAAGGAAAATAAAATTGATTTGATTGTTGTGGATAGTTTTACAGCATTGTTCAAGAAAGGAATGACTTCTTCAGCTGCGCAAGGATTACCTGGTAGGGGGGATATGATTAATATGATGCTATCAAAATTAGAAAATCTAGCAGAGGATCTAGGAGTAGCAGTATTAGTTGTTAATCATGCATCTAGAACATATGATTTTGATGTTAATGATCTACTTACAGGTAAAGATGAAAGTGGAAGTGGTGTATGGGGCGGTTATAGTTTCATGTTTAATGTGAAATATCTTATACAGATTGAATATATTCCTACAGATGATAAGGAAAATAAGATATATAAAGGTAGAATGGCTAGATATGTGATAAGACGACTTTGGCCATCATTGGCAGCACAATATGTGATAGTGGAAGTTTTAAAGGACTACGGATACGAAGATTTTAGTATTCGTGGAGATATTTCGATTGAAAAGGATCAAGAAATCAGAAACATCTCAAATGAGATAGAAGAAGTTACTGGATAAGAGAGAAATCTCTTATCCTTTATTTTTATTTGAGAGGTATAATATAAATGACAGAAGAAATAAAATGTCCTAAATGTGGGAGTGCGGAATTTTTAGTAAGAATATTTGTTGATTTAAAGATAGATCCTAATAGAAATTTTGGTAATGTGAAGTATGATTGGATTGAGAAATGTATGTGTGGGAATATTGCATGTGGGTATGTTCTAGAAGGGCCAGATGAAGATATTATTAAAAATAAGTTATTATTTATAACCAAGTCGCTACTTACTTCCATGAAGGAAGAAACTTTAATTATTAAATGAGGTTATGATTATGAAGAAATGCAAATTTGATTTATCAGTACCAACTCTTGGATTAGACTTTGACACTTACGATGTGATTAACTTGGGTGACAAATTTGCAAAAATATTGGATATTAAAGAAATAGATGAAACCTATAGGATACTGTTAAACAGCAGTTATAAACGATATGATTTCAAACTAGAGATAGAATCTATATGGGATTTCAATATAAAGAAAAATGTGTTTAAATTAACGCAAGTTCTTGTTGAATTAGCAGTATTTGATTTATTATCCGAAACATATGCGATTCCAGAAAGTCATATCAGTACATTGAAGAAATGGTATGAGAATAAATTTTAAGATAAATCGTTGTATATAGAAGGTGTTAATATGTACGAAGGAACTTATTTACAGAAGTACTTCTTTGATAATGAAAACTTTGATTTATGTCTCTTTATGAGAGATATGCTGGATTTATGCCAGTATGGAACTATTGAAGAGTGCGATAGAGTAGAAATAATTATTCAGACATTAGTGCTTGATAAACATATGTCTTGGGGATTAGCTAACTTTATATTGAGAAACATCTCAAATTATAGAGGAAGGTTAAGAGCCAGTATTCTATGGCAGGTGAAATGAATGGGTTTTCAAAAATCACTAGAAGAAACGGTGGAAGTCATGAATGTGGCTTTCACCGAGTCCCAGCGAGATGATGAATTTTCAGAAGAATTTTTAAAGTTGTTTGAAAAAGCAGCCGCTAAAGTAGAAAAGCTTATGAGAATAAAGCAACTTGCTGAAGGACGGTCAGAACAGTAAACGAGAGCAATCTCGTTATTCTTTGCTATTTTAAGAATATTCGTTGTATATGAGGAGATATTAGTCTTCTCAGGATTTGTTTATAAAGATGAAAGAAAAAATAAAAGATTACGGAAAGATACGTAAGATTAAAGAACTTGTTTTAACACTCCAAGAATACATACATGCCATGATGAAAGATCCTACTGTTGACGAGTTACCTCTTTCAACAATTCGGTGGCAGTTTGAGACCATTCACTGGGGGAGAATAAGTATATTACCTAAATACTTTAGTCTTAGGGCTTTTAAAGATTTATGTGAGAAATCTAATGTTTCAGATCTACTTGATTTCATATATGATATTGAGCTAGATGACTACGACGATGTGAGCATCGTATTCGATTTCTACAAGTAGTATAGTTTAACAATAAACGAGAGCAATCTCGTTATTCTTTGCTATTTTAAGAATATTCGTTGTATATGAGGAGAATATACTTCTCGGTGATTAATATGATGAATGAACTAAGAATAAGTGATTCAAATTTCAGAACCTCGTACTCTGAATTGGACGATATGAAAAGGATATTCAAAGCACACTTTGTGTTTGTGGATGTCTTACCAGCATACAATCATCCAGTCATTGCAATATTTTCGCAAATGTCTGTTAATGATATAGTGGAAAATATGAAGGCATTTCCAAAACATAAAGTAATAACTTTTGAGAAGAATGCGGGTTATAATGTTTTGATTATGTCCAGAAAAGCATTTTAAAAACGAGAGCAATCTCGTTATTCTTTGTTTTTTAAGATAATGTGTTGTATATGAGAGAAACTATCTCTCAGGATATAAAGATGAGTAATCGGTTTAATGATCTCGATTACATAGGTGATGCAGTTTTAAAAATTATAGCCGGTGAATTGCAAGTGCCAAACCCCACTATGTGGAAATGGCATAATAACAATGAATTAGCTAAGATTTATGATAACCTGTTTAATATGAGAATACGTACTCGAAAGAAAAGAAGGCAAAGAAAATTTGCTAAAAGTTTGCATGGTGATAAATTAATAGTCACGGCTCAGATGTTAATTTCTACTCACACAAAAGGAAGTTATATTGAGACTTGGCTAGGTGAAGAATATTTGAAAAATGGTATTGAAGGTGCTAAACAAATGTTTTTCAGAATGTTGGAAATATGCAATCTAGAA
>Ga0307424_1000712_pt1 | contig 17908 bp, 21 predicted proteins | sample SalMarWE160320MG_FD_202157 | JGI IMG/M metagenome (GOLD analysis project Ga0307424, IMG submission 202157) | Salt marsh sediment microbial communities from the Plum Island Ecosystem LTER, Massachusetts, United States - WE1603-20 | ecosystem: Environmental > Aquatic > Marine > Intertidal zone >... | reverse complement strand
GTTTTCGTGTATACGGGGTTGTTGTGGAAGGTTTCTGAACGTTTTTCGAAGCTGTAGTTGCCTATGAGTTGTTTGGCGATGTTCATTCCAGCGGTGTCTTTTTTTGAGGCAATGAAAAGATTCAATGTTTGCTTCGTCCCTGAACGGTTATTGTGGATGATATGAAGATTAAGGTTTTCATGTAATACAAAGGCGCCAGAAAACAAACGTTAATCGGCACAGGGCATCACCTTAAGCGGATTTGCTTTTGAGTATAATTATCGTCGATTATCGTGAACAATTGTCTAGAAGATAGTTACAGAGAAAGTCACCATGACCGCTTATATTACAGTCAAAGTTAACTGTATAAAATGTGCGCCAAGGAGAGGGAGCGGAGAAATTGAAAAAAATAAGGATAAAGCGTTATCCCCCCCGAAACTTTCCTGACAAGTCTTTGTGGGAGATAATAGCGGTTCCGCCAAAGTCCGAGCAGGACACCGAATTCATGATGCTCTACAAAGCCAACCCGAAGCATCCAGCCATTATAGAAGAAATGACAGAAGTTGTGGAGCTTGAAGTTAACGAGAAAGCCTTCAACGAATTGATGTGGCTATTCAAGAAGTATGAGGTGCCATGTAAACCAATCAAAGAAGGAATAGAAGTCAAGCACGTCGGAACCCCATCCAAGTGCGTTGACGACAAAAACCGTTAAGCCCCCAGTTTTTTGGGAAACACAACCTGTTTTTTACATGAAGCGTTCAAGCTTCGTTAAACCGATAATCTCGTCGAAGTCCAGTCCCAAGGCATCAAGTATCTGATCAAAGGTTGAATGCAGGTACTCAACATACTTATCCACGTCTATCTCGCTGTTGGAGGCTATCTGCACGGGCTTAACGCCCTTCAAAACTTTGACGTAGCTTATCAGGTCTCCAGCCTTCATCTCGTAGCCTATCTTCTTCAGAATAAGAGCTGCTTTCACGTGCTGCGGAGTAGTTTTGGTGTAAGCTTCCGGCGGTTTACCAAGCACAACATGAAACGCCAGCTCCTCGGGAGTGTCTCCCCAGCGCCGCTGCTTCAACCGCAAGTAACGGTCACGGATAATTTGCTTAATCTCTTTTTTTGCTTGCTCGAATTCTGAGGGCGTCTGCACCTGCTCTAGCCGATCCTCCAGCGCATAAAACGCCTTTTTGATGTATGGTGGAATGTGCCGCTTCTTTCCTGTCATTCCCTTGACGTCAACGCCGCCGCCCTTCAAGATTCCAAGATAGTTCTTTTTGCGGGAACTAAAAACTGCATAGCGGTACCACTTTTCTACTTCCAGTTCCATTCCCATCGTCTTCTTGGACCACTCCTCCATGATTTCTACTTGCTCGGCTGAGGGGTTCTTCAGGAAGAGGCTGTCCGTGTCCCCGTACAGAACTTCGATGCCTAATGACTTGGCTTTCTCTATGGTCTTTGTTATAACGTCTCTTCCGATGGCTGCTGTAGCCTCAGCAACGGGCGGACAGTACAAGCCGAAGGCGGGGGAGCCGAAAACGCCGTAGCTTGCGTTCAGTATGACTTTGAGGGCGCTTGGAATCACATTGTACCAGCTTCGCAAATCCTTGGGCAAAGTCTTGTCCTTGGCTTTAGCCTTGTACCACTTGACTCTGAGGTCCCTGAGGGAGCCTATCAGCAGGCTTTCAAGAGCCTTATTCTTGGTGCATATCCAGCTGGAGGTTTCGGGAACCTTGTTTGTTTTGCATTCTTCATGATTACAGAGCAGAGTCTGGTAGCCCAAATTGTAAACCTTGATTATGGAAGGGTACAAGCTAGCAAAGTCCATCACAGCCACGTTGAAGTGGACTCCGGGCACGGGATCAACAACTATGGCGCCCTTGTACTTCTTTCCCTTAATGATAGCCTGAGTGCTGGTTCCGCCTTTGAGGGCAAGTATGTCCTCGGCGTTTGGAATCAGAAAGTTTCGTTGCCGATGCTCAAAGTACAGAAAGTTTCGTATCCACCGGGAGACGCCCTGACGGCTAACGTCCTCAATGGGCATCCGAGATATTCGTGAGAGAGCTAAAATCAGTTTCATGACCAAGTTGTCGTTGAAGGCTGTCAGGTTCAGGGTGATTTCGGAGTCGCGCAGGTTGTATTCGGCAAGTTCAGTGTAGCTTAGTTCTGAGAGAGGCTTTTCGAATTCTACTTTTGGCAGTTCCAGCAGCGCGGTGCCGACCTCGTTTAGGGTTATGTCCCTGTATTTGTTGCCGAAGGCGTAAATCTGTATTGACCTGTTGAAGAAGAACTTGTACAGGTCGATGTGGACGCCGTGACTGAAGCTGCAGACTCTTCGTCCAACCTCGATGGGAATCTGGTTTCGCTCAAAACCGAAGTGGTATCTAGCTCGGTTATAGAGGTAGGGCAAGTCAAAGTCGTCGCCATTAAAGGTTAAAACAAAAGGATACTCACGAAGAGCCTCAAACAGCCTCTGAAGCAACACTTTTTCGGAATCAAAATATTTGACAACCGCGTCCGGGGGCAGTTTTTTGTTGCCTTTCTCTATGCCATCCCGCTTTAAAACAAAAAGCTGTTTTTTATGGTCTGAACCATACAACGCCACACAGACAACAGGATTGTCAGCTTTTTGTGGGTCAGGAACACGCGTTGCAACTGGCGAGCTGACTTCAATATCGAGACCGACTCTGCGAAGGTCTGGAGCCGGAGACTCCAGTAGACGAGCCCACTTTTCTACGCTTTTTAAAAATTCTGGGTCTACTCCCGAAAATAAGCCTAGGATTTTTTCTACATTACCTTTAGATGACTTCTGCTGTACAGCAACAAGTTTTCCATTCTGAATCTTGTACAGCATACCCGGAGCCAGATTCCTATCATAAATGTAGGACTGATAATACCTGATGTAGGACTCCCAGACTTTAGGAGGCTCTTCTATACCAGTTAATTGTTGGTAATCTTCAGGAATTATGTCACGCATGCAACCGCTTTGGCGACCGCCTATCGCCAGCGGATCCTTAGCCACAACCTTTGTCACCGTCACCTGCCTGTCGAGAAGAGGATCAAACTTTTGTACGGTTTCGAAGTGGTCAAAACCGGTATGTCCAGTTACGCGACTAAGTTTCTCAAGCTCCGCAGGAGGAAGGCTTGTGAGACAGTAGGGCTTATGCCCAGTATTGTCGTCCCAGAAGTAGATTTTTTGTGACACGGGCTCATACAGTTTGAGGCTGGCAAGCTGCTTTTTGCCGTCGTACGTGACGGATACAAGGTATGAGGGAGGCAGGTCTGTTGGGTAATCGGTGTAAACAACAGGTTTGGTTTCTGTTTGAGTCCTTTTTTCAGGTGGAACAGGAGACTGAGGAACCGGCGGGGGCGGGGTTGATGCTGTCGGCTTCTCTTTTTCTTGTTTTTTTGGTTTGTCGCAGAAATCAAGCAGACTTGAGGTCATTTTTGTTTGTGTCCGTACAGGGTATATCCGTCTGTGCCTATTAAAAAAATCTCTGATGCAGCTGTTTAGGGTCTTACGCATTCGGCTTTGGATTTGAAGGGACGCTTCCGTTTGGGTCTGCTATGTTTCGGGCAGCGCTTAACGCAAACCATGATGCCCTGCTGAATCTCAAAAACACAGCCACAAAGGTCAGTCCTCTGCTCAACCAACTTGCAATCCCCAATAATTCAAAGTAGTTAAACAGACTTTCATATAAAATGTTTCAAACAAACATCAAATGTTGCTTGAGGCGGGGGTAGTCTCTTTTTGTAAAGTTGCCACCACAGGTTAACCTAAACTCAAAACTGTGACAGCATATTAGGAGACTAATAGAGGTTCATTGTTGACAGTGTTTTTTCTGAAATTCGCAGCATCAGTATCCTGTTAATTCGCCAAAAAACTTGAGTGCCTCATCTTTTTCCTTGATGCCTTCAAGAATTGCGACTCCGCTTTTGAGAACACTCGCCTTAACATCTTTATGGTTAAAGGTTAGTCCGAGTTTGCCTTCAACTTTGATGCTGAACCCCTTCTTTGTCAAGTAGTTCTTCAATTTTGAGAGATTAATATCCAAGCTTTCTTCTGGAACGATGACGAATACCTTTTTTCCTTTTCGTCCACAGATTTCCTCCACCAACTCATGCTTGAGCGGCACAGGAGAACGTGACGGATGTGACCCGCAGACTGGACAGCAGTCAACCTTTGAGAGGTTAATCGCGTTGAATTCCAGCTCATCTAAATCAAAGTTGAGAAGCTTGTTAACCAAACGAGGCTGCTTTCCTGTGAGTATCCTGATTGCCTCGCTGACTTCTAGGCTTGCTATTATGTTCACCAGAGACGGATGCACGCCAACCACGCCGCATTTGGGCAACTTTTTGTCATCAAGGCTACCATAGAAGCATTCGAGGCACGCTGTTTCAGCAGGAACAATCGTGGACAAGTTTCCGGTGGTCGTTATCGCAGCCCCAAAAACGTAGGGTACACCAAGCTTGATGCAGGCTCTGTTGATGGCGTAGCGGGCAGCCATGCTGTCTAAACCGTCAACCACAACATCCATGCCCCTAACGATGTCTTCCGCGTTGGTCTGGTTCACTGAGAGCGGAAGAGGCTCAACTGTAATGTAGGGATTCAGGTTCTGTAGCCGTTTGGCGGCAGCCTCAACCTTCGGATACCCTACATCATCGACGCCGTAGAGGTGCTGACGATGTAAGTTAGTCAACTCCACAACGTCCCGGTCAACAATCCGCAAATATCCAACGCCCATAGCCGCCAGCTGCATCGCCGCGGGAGAACCTAAACCGCCTACACCCACCAAGCAAGCCTTAGAGTTCTTCAGTTTCAGCTGCGCATTGTAGCCCATGTCAGCCATAACAACCTGACGTGAATAATATTCCAGCTCTTCTTCCGAAAGCTCGGCGGTAGCTGACTGTTCAGGCTTAACTATCTTCTTCACCCCAAGAGAAACTGTTCATGCTCAGCGGAGCATCAAACCATTAAAAGAAGCGTCCATTTCAGCTTTTAAATAAGTTACTGCACAAGACGGGTCTCTACTGGGTGCCAGAGGCGGAAGCTAAGATTCTGTTAACTTCCTCTGCCTTGATGTCGCTGACAAGAAACTTTTTTTGCCGTGAAGTAAAGCCTGAAACAAGCTCTACGTTGTGACCGAAGAGCCTAGAAAACTGTTTCAGCAGTTCCTTGTTGACTTTGCCCTTCACTGGAGCTTCACGGCACGAAACTACGAGTTCATCTTCATCAAGTTCCAGCCGAAACTCCTTCGAGCTTGGCTTAACATGCACATCCAAGATGACGCCCTGAGAGGTCTCCTGTAACTTCATACACTCACCACAACATTTCATTCAATATTCGCATTATTTAATGCTCTAATCAAGCTTTTAATAGGTGCCCAGTTAAGACTCTTTGAAGGCAAGCTAAAATGTTAAGGGATGCTTGGACTCTCGCCATAGAAACACTAAACCTGATCGAACTGAAGCGACTGGGCGAGCGTTTAGCCTTAACAAAAGCCGCAAAACAGCTCAAAATCAGAGACCCCAAAGCAATCGGGTTAGCCCACAGACTAGTATCCGAGACGCTCAGAAAAAAGAATCACATCGACTTCCTGCTAAACTCGGTTCTGGCGCACCGAACCCTTAACGACCTCAAACGTGGTCCAAGAGCTTTCCTTCGCCTATACGTCCACGAAACAAAATTTGCTGATGGAAACTTGGACACGGCTACTAGGATAGCGCGGATGGGGCGCACAATATTGGGCTGGTGGAAACTCAAGGATGTGGAAGAGGTTCTTGGCGAAATCTTGAGCGTCAACCCCGAATCTGCCATAGAGGGTCTGGAGGAAACTGAGAAGGTTGGACTCCAGACATATCATCCCACATGGTTTGTGAAATACTGCTTCAGGCTGCTTGGAAGAGATGAAGCCCTCAAGTTTCTAGAAAAATCCGCAGACGTTTCACCCGTTTATGTGCGGCTGAACACTTTGAAGGCGCCACAAGAAACCATACTCAAAAGAATACAGAACGAGAAGGTTGTTCTGGAGAAGGTTCCGCAACTTAAACACACATACAAGCTGATTGAAACAAACAAGCCGCTTACAAGAACACAAAGCTTCAATCAGGGACTATTTTACATTCAGGACAAAGCCAGCTGCCTAGCCGCAGAAATCGCGGACCCAAAACAGGACAACACAGTGCTTGATGTGTGCGCAGCTCCAGGCTCTAAAACAACCTACTTGGCGCAGCTGATGGAAAACAGCGGAGAAATCGTTTCTGTTGACTACTCAAAACGAAGAATACGGGTATGGAAGAAGGAAACAGAGCGAATGGGCACAGAAAATGTTCAGCCAATAGCCGCTGACGCGAGAACAAGCTTGCCATTGAACGTTTCCGCGGACTTGGTGATTTTGGATCCGCCATGCACGAGCACAGGAACCTTCGGCAAGAGCCCGGATGCGAAGTGGCGGCTCACAAAAAGGTCGATGCTGGGTATGTCGAGGATTCAGGCTGAGATGATAGAGCATTGCGCAGAGCACGTGAAGGAGGGCGGCTTTCTGGTTTATTCCACATGCAGCATAACAGTGGAGGAAAACGAGATGGTGATTGAAAACTTTCTGAAGCTACACCCAGAATTCAGCCTAACAGAATCGAAGCCCAGAATCGGATTACCGGGACTCAGGGGACTGACCAAGTGCCAGAGACTTTACCCGCATATTCATGAATGCAACGGCTTCTTCGTAGCCAAACTAAAGAAAGAAATCGCATAAAACTGGGCAGACTCAGCTTTTCTGTGCACGTTCCAGAAAGCCTAGCACTTCAAAGATGACTTTTGTTGCTTGGATAGCGGTTAAGCCTTGGTCATAGTGCGGTGCCACTTCAACCACATCGAACCCGATTACCCGACGGTCACACACTGCCTCCAGAAGGTCAAGAAGCGTTGCGGTGTCCAGTCCTTCAGGTTCAGGGTTCGGAACCGCAGGCACGTATGCGGGGTCCAGAACGTCCATGTCGATTGTGACGTAAACTTTTTCGTAGCCCTCAAGGATAGTCTTTATTGTTTCAGCTGTTTCCTTGACGCCATCTTTCCGTATCTGGTGGGCAGTTAGAATGTCGATTCCAGCCTCTTTCGCGTAATCAAGCTCTTCCCTGCATACTGCGCGGGTGCCAATCTCCAAAATCTTGGCGGGCTTAACGTCCTCGTTGATTCTCCGCATAAAGGTTGTATGAGAAACAGTGAGACCAAGATAGTCATCGCGCAGGTCCAGATGAGCATCAAAGCTTAGCATGGCAACGTTTTTGCCGAGGCTACGGGCAACACCCAGAGTAATAGTGTGTTCTCCGCCAATAAACACCGGAATTTTGCCGGCGTCAAAAAGGTCCTGCGCAACCAAAGCTAAGCGACCAAGAGTCAACTCAACATCTCCGGCGACGTGCAGGTCTCCTAAATCGTGGGTTTTCAGGTCCTCAACGTCTACGCCAGTTCTGAAGCTGTAGCATTCAACATTTTGTGACGCGTCCCGGATTGCGAGGGGCGCAAATTTTGCTCCGGAACGGTACGTGCTCGTTACGTCGAAGGGGACACCTAAAATGACGTACTTGGCTGCTTCAAAGGGTTCTTGGCTGCCGGTGAAAACGGGGGAAGGCGATACGAAGAGCTCACGGTAACTCATACACGATCACTCCTTAGAAAAATAAACTCTTTACACATCAACGGTAACATAAGGAAAGAGGAAAGATTTAGGATTATTGGCTCTTCACAGTTTTGGTGTAGCAGCTCCAGCAGAGTACTTCACAGTTTTCGACTGTAAGTTTTCCGCCTTTTTCGGGGCTCACAAAGTAAGTGGCTTCCCAGCCGCTTCTTTCATTCTTGTTTCCCCTATTTTCCCATATAATCTGCTTGAAGCAGGTAAAGGTTCCATGGTCATGATCGTCTCTTTCACATTGGCATCGGCAATTTGCCCTCAAAAACGCTTTCTTTACAACTTCTTCTGGAAATTGGCTCATCACAGATTTCTCCTTAGGTTCTGGTACAATCTTGACAGTATTACAAGAAAGAGACAATATTAAATCTTTCATTCTAGGCGGTTAATTGGTAAAATTGTTTGACAACTTAATAATCTACGCTAGCTAGACTACAATTCTCATGCTCTCCTTATCGAAATAGAAACTAAAAACTTTCTTGTCAGGTAAACTTTCTTCTGTAGATTTAGAATATTAATTACAATTTAACAAACAGGAAATATGAAATCATAAAACACTCAAAACGTGATATGTGGTAGGGTTTTGCTCCTTTCTCTCTCAAGAAATTTTTGCCCCTGCTACATATCACACATTAATTATCCAGTAAATTGACTTAAGCATTCTGGAAATTCATTACAGAACAAATCTCCATAAAAAAGAGCCATTGTTACGGTTGTAATACTGAATGTGTAAGAAAGAGGAGAGATGATTAAGGGTTAACTTTGTTTTTAGTTGGATTTCATAATATCAAAAAATAGAACATTTCTTCATTGGGAAGATGGCACATAAGTCAATGTTGACCAGATGTTATGCAGTTAAGTATTGAGGTGTTTGCGTGACTGAAGTCTTTGTTGATGATGTAGTTGACGAAGTTATGAAAGGATTTTCTATTAGTAAGCTGATTACGTGTCCAATTTGTAAAGCTACAATAGACCTTATTGGTCAAGACCTCGAGTCAGAGTCTAACTTTTATTTCTGTGCTAACTGTGGCTTTACGATCAATAAACCAAGAAAATAATAGGTCTTTGCTTAACTAACAATTTGACAAAATTCATAAATTTTGTAATTGAATACGCACATCATAATTTGTGAGTAATTATCTTTCCACATCTAGGACAATGAATATTCCAAGGTTCAGTATACTTTTGAAACTTACTCAAAGTAGTGCGGTTAGCAAAGGTTTGTTGGTTCACCTAACAGATGAAGAATGTTACAGCGTCTCATGGAACAGGAAATTCACGAAGAGTAATTGCATTGTTGTCTTGCTGATGCTGAAGCTCTTCTCTTAGGCTCTTGACTTCGCTTCTTAGGTGAATTAATTCAAGGAGAAGAAACGTGTTACCGTGCCTAAAGAATTGATTCACCAGCTCAGAAACGGTTTCTTCGCTCATGTGCCCCCTGACGTTGTGAGCGAACTCTTTCGAAAGCATCTTTTTCGGGTCCATTTTGATCGAAACCAGATTACAGCAATTAAGAGATAATACTTATGAAAACAGGATTATTACAAACAATCTATCTTCCCCATCATGAGCAAACATCCCCTATTTGCCGAAAAGCCGTCCAGAAAATACGTAACGCAACAAAAGTGGAGAAACTAATTTATTACCAATCGTATTATAGCGGTAGGAAGGGATGCAATATGACTTCGGAAACGAGCACCAAGATAGAAAACCCAGCATTACGGTTAATAGCAATTTTCTACATCGCAGTCGGAATTGCAGAAGTAGGCTACTTTGCAATCGAAAGCTTCGCTGCACCCCTGCACATAGCAGTTCTGGGAATTCTGAGTATAATCACAGCATACAGCCTCTTCACGATGAAGAAATGGGCTCTGCCTCTTGTAGTTGGACTCTTCGTTGTTGGAATAACCTTTGGGGCAGCAACGCTCTCCAACTCAGTTGCATTGCAGACTTTTGGAGGCGCCATGCTATTCCATCTTGCCTTGATAGCATACATGATACTACTGCTGATAGCCTCAGTCTACATAGTAGCAAAAAGAGAAAACTTCAACTAAAAACAGTCAAGCCGTTTCGGTTTTTCCGAATTTTCCGAACAGGTAAACATTTATCTCTGTTCCCGCATCTACAAACTGCTGCTTCTCAGAGATTTCAACAAAACCGTCAGCCTTAGCCAAAGTCGTTATGGCGCCCGACAGACCAGTAGGAACCGGACGCACAAGCAAGGTTCCAGTTTTGTTGTATGCTAAGTTTACCATGATGAAGGTTCGGCGCCCCCTTGCCGGAAACATCTTCTTTGCAGTTACCGCCTTAAGCTTAGGCAACTCTTCTTCGGGTCTGCCAGCAAGCTTGACAATTACTGGATGAACGAACACGCTGAACATGAAGAGTGAAGATGTTGGGTTGCCGGGCAACGAAAAGACAGGTTTCCCGTCAACCACCGCGATGGTCATTGGTTTTCCGGGCTTCACAGCCACTCCAGAAATTATTACGCCAGGTTTTCCCAGACTATCTACGACCTGAGGAGTGAAGTCCTTTGGTCCAACTGAAACTCCGCCAGAAGTTATCACCGCATCCGCTGAACCCAAAGCATTCTTGAGAGCCTTTGTCAGTTTGTCCTTCTTGTCTGGGATGATTCCCAAGTTAATCGGCTCTCCTCCAGCCTCACGAACAGCCACACATAGGGTATGAGCGTTTATGTCATAGATTTTTCCGGGCGGAAGCGGCTCTCCGGGAGCCACAACCTCCCCGCCTGTAGACAAGACAGCAACTTTGGGGCGCCTGTAAACAACTACTTCAGTCAAGCCGATGGCAGCCACAACGCCGATTTCACGGGAACCCAGAAACCGCCCCGCTTTCAGAACAGTTTCGCCTTTGCGTATGTCGGAGCCTGCAGCCATCAGATTCTCGCCTATCGACACTGGACGGTGAACTGAAATGTTGTTTCCTTTTTGGGTTGTTTGTTCTACCATGACCACGGAGTCGGCGCCGTCAGGTATGGGTGCTCCAGTGACTATCTCGGCAGCCAAACCGTTTTTCACGGCTACATTTGGGGATTCGCCTATTGCCACATGCCCACAGAATTTGAGGGTGACGGGCTGGTCTTCGCTTGCGCCGAAAGTGTCAGCAGCCTTTACTGCGTAGCCATCCACGGTCGATCGACTAAAGGGAGGAATATTCAGGGGCGCCACAATGTCCTGCGCCAGTACTCGCTCATGGGCTTCTGAGATGGAAACAGTTTCTACTCCAACAGGCTTAGCATCGAAGGTTTGTTCGAGAAGTTGTTTGGCTTCGTCAAAAGAAAGAAGTTTCCGGAACATGCTACTCCCTCACGATGCTAGAGAAAAGGTGAACTCGTACGGATTCGCCCTCCTCTACGCCTTCACGGTTCTCGGGAATAATCACGTACCCGTTAGCTTTCGTCATGGTTGTTAGCACGCCAGACCCAGTTACCCGAACAGGCTCAGCAAAAAAGCCTCCACTCCTTTCAGACACGCGCACCCGCAGGAAAACTCTTCGTCCCAGAGCCCCCGCAACTCTACGGGTCAGCTTCGCCTCAACAGCAGGTCTAGCCTCGTCTACGCCCAGCATCCTAAGCAGGGTAGGTCGGGCAAACGCCTCGAAGCCCACAGTGGCTGCCACAGGGTTTCCGGACAGCACAAAAACGGGTTTGCCTTCGAGAATCGCCAGCGCCGTTGGCATGCCCGGTCTTATGGCTACGCCGTGCACGATGATTCCGGGCTCGCCTATCTGGTTGACTGCCATGGGAACCAAGTCTGGATATCCGACGCTGGTCCCTCCAGTAGTGAGGACAGCATCTGCCTGCTGTAAGCCTTCCCGAATTTTGGATGTTATCTCTTTTAGGTCGTCTTTGGCTACGCCCAAGTTCAGCGGCTCCGCGCCCAATTCAGTACACAGGCTGGAGAAGACTAGCCGATTGGTTTCAATGATCTTGCCGTGCTCAAGTTTGTTTCCCAGCTCTACGAGCTCGTTTCCGGTGGCTAAGATGGCAACTTTAGGTTTCCTGACAACAGACACTTGGGTTTCGCCCAGCGCCGCCAGTAACCCCAAGTGATGAGGATTCAGCCGGGTTGCAGCCTCTATGGCAACGTTTCCTTCTGTCACGTCCTCGCCCATTTTGGAGACGTTTCTTCCTGGAGTAACGGATGCTACCAGCTCAATCGTGTCCTTGAACTTTTTTGTGTACTCAAGCATGACTACGGCGTCGGTTCCTTCAGGAACAGGGTTTCCGGTCCACAGCTTTTTTGCCTCGTTTTCGTGGACTTTGCCTTCTGTTAGTTTGAAGATTTTGGTTTTGAATACGGAGACTCCGAAGGTGTCCTTTGCTTGTAGGGCGTAACCGTCTACTGCAGAGCGGTCAAAAGCTGGCAAGTTATGCTTGGCTCGGATGTCCTCTGCAGTTACTCGCCCTAATGCCTCGTGAATTGGTATTTGTTCAGAAGTTAGCCGTTCCGGCTTGAGTTTCCTCAAAAAAGACTGAAGAGCATCATCCACGTTTGTGAGTTTTTCAAACCCTTTAAGCCGAGCCACAGATAAGCCTCCAGTAAAGAGCAAGAAAGCTAGACGTAAAAAACTTATCGCAAAAAGACGGTTGTAACCGAATTTGACAGTTTAGGCAACCGAGTTATCTATGGTTTATTGGAAAGAAGCGATGCGTGCAAAGGAAAACTTAAATAAACTACAGTTCACTTCGGTAGTTAGCCTAAAAGAGACGTGGATATTCAAGATGTCTAGAGAATTTCAGCACATCATAAGGTTTGCCGGAAGCGATATTCAAGGAACCCAGCCGGTAACTTATGCCCTGACAAACGTAAAGGGCATAGGAATAAAACTAGCAAACGCTATAGTAGAAAAATCTGGAATCAGCCCAGAAACAAGAATGGGATTCCTTTCCAGCGCTGATGTAGAAAAAATCGAAGACGTCATCACAAACCCCGGGAAGTACGGTATACCCGCGTGGCTTCTAAACCGCCAAAAAGATTTGGAAACAGGAAAAGATATCCATCTCTTAGGCGCAGACTTGGTTTTTCAAACAAAAAATGACATAGACCAAATGAAAAAGATAAGGTCATGGAAAGGCTTCCGCCACAGCTACGGACTGAAGGTCCGAGGGCAGAGAACCAAATCGACGGGCAGAGAAGGAAAAGCGATGGGTGTAAAGAAGAAACAGGTGCAGCGAGGAGGCAAATAGTAGATGGGAGATCCGAAGAGGCAAAGAAAAAAGTTTGATACACCACGGTTCCCTTGGCAAACAGACACGCTGGAAGCCGAACTCAAAATTCTTGGTCAATACGGTTTACGAAACAAGCGAGAAATATGGCGCCACAAAACTTTGCTCTCAAAGTACCGTGGCATCGGGCGCTCACTTTTGAGCATGTCCGTTGAGGAACGAAGCAAACAGGAAAAGCAGCTTCTAGACAGGCTTCATCGGCTAGGAATACTGCCTGAAGGATCTGAACTGGACCACGTTTTGGACCTTTCACTGGAAGACATACTTGAACGTAGACTTCAGACACTTGTGTTCCAGAGAGGCTTGGCTCAATCCATACAGCAATCCCGTCAGCTCATTGCCCATGGTCACATCTCCATTGATGGACGAAAAGTTTCCTCTCCAAGTTACTTGGTACTCAAGGATGAGGAGGAAAAGCTAGTTTACAGCCCCAAAAGCCCTCTAGCAAACCCTAATCATCCCATAACAAAATCAATAAGCATTCCAGCCGAGCCAATATCACAGAGCAAGGAGGAGAACCGCAGTGAGTAAAAAGACGGACAAATGGGCAGTAGTTCACGTTTACAGCTCATATAATAACACAATAATCCACTTCACAGACATCTCAGGCGCAGAAACAATTGCACGATCATCAGGGGGAATGCACGTTAAATCAGACCGTCTAGAATCCTCCGCATACGCTACCATGCGAGCAGCAGCACACGCAGCAACAGTTGCTAAAGACAAAGGAATAACAGCCATACACATCAAAGTTCGAGCCCCAGGAGGCTCAGGCGCCAGAACGCCCGGAGCAGGAGCACAAGCAGCCATACGTGCCTTGGCAAGGGCTGGATTCCGTGTAGGCCGCATTGAAGAAGTGACACCCATCCCTCATGATGGAACACGAAGGAAGGGTGGACGCAGAGGACGAAGAGTCTAACCCTCTCTTTTCATCAAGAATTTTGTGAAACAAAGGAAAAAAGCCGAGGAAACTGATGAATCGGCTTTACCTCGCAACCAAAATATTGAAATAACCCCTTTCGCTCTCTTTGAAAAGCACGAGCTTTAAACGCGTTAATTACAAACAGGCTTAATTGGGGCTTAACTGTGGTAGAGATACAAATCCTAGAAAAAAGCGATGAATTCATACGGTTCATTGTTAGCGGAGTCAATGTGCCTTTTGTAAACGCGTTACGGCGAATCATGCTCACCGAAGTCCCGGCAATGGCTATAGACGAAATCGTTATCCTCGAAAACTCTTCAATTCTTAACGACGAGATTCTAGCCCACAGGATAGGATTCATTCCTCTTAAAACAGACCTAGATTCTTACAGCCTTCCTGAAGAGTGCAAATGCGAAAGCGAGTTCGGATGCAACATTTGTCGATCAAACCTGACACTGGAAGTCGAAGCCGGAGACAAAATTACAACGGTTTATTCTGGAGATATGAAGCCAGAGAACCCTGACATAGCCCCAGTCAGCGACAAGATTCCGATAGTAAAGTTGGCTCCTGAGCAGCGAATAAAATTGGAAGCCTATGCTCGACTGGGAAAAGGAAGGAAACACGCGAAATGGCAGCCAGTCTCCATGTGCACTTACATGCATCTGCCAGAAGTCAAGATTGACTCTAAAAGTTGTGATGCATGCGGCAAATGCGTCAAAGTTTGTCCCGAAGAGATTCTCATAAAAACGGATGATGGAATAAAAACTCAAAACGAGATCGAATGCACACTCTGTATGGACTGCGCAGATGCCTGTCCTAAGGAGCCGTCAGGCGTTGAAGTGTCTTGGGACAAGAACGCATTTATTTTTAAAATCGAGTCCACTGGAGCACTTCCAGTAGAACGAATCGTTGTTGAAGCATTCAAAATTCTTGACAAAAAAGTTAACGACTTCTCCGATCAACTGAAAAAGGGTAAGCAGAAGTGAAGAAAATAAAGGCAACTAATCCGGAGCTTATTGGGCTCATTCGAGATTTGAAGAAACAGTCACAAGAAAGCCAGACTGAATTATGGCGCGACCTAGCAGAACGTTTGACAACTTCAAAAAGGAGCCGTGTAGCAGTAAACGTAAGCCGTTTGAACCGTTACACGAAAGAGGGAGAAACAGTTGTTGTTCCAGGCAAAGTGTTGGGCGCCGGAAAACCAGACCATCCCTTGACTGTAGCAGCATTCTCCTTTTCTGACGTGGCACAATCAAAGATTCAGACCGCTAAAGGAAACTGTTTATCTATCAGAGACTTGATGAAAAAGAACCCAACAGGCAAAAACGTGAAACTCATGGGGTAAACTGCGATGTCTTCCAATAACACCATAATAGTCGACGCCAAGGGACTAATTCTTGGACGATTAGCTAGCAACGTAGCTAAACTTCTTCTCCAAGGCGAAACAGTCATCATATTAAACGCTGAAAAAGCAGCCATTTCAGGCAAGAAACAGCAGATAGTCCAGGAAGCTAAAGCGTTCCTTGAGGTTGGTCATCCAAGAAAGGGACCTCTTCATCCTAGAAGACCCGACAAAATTGTTAGCAGAACTGTTCGAGGTATGCTTCCTCGGAGGAAACCGAAAGGCGTAGCGGCTTACAAGAGACTTAGGGTATATCTAGGCGCTCCATTGGAATTTGAGGACAAAAAAATCCAAACAATTCCTGAAGCCAGCGCAGACAAATTAAAATCACCTTATATAACCGTGGGCGAATTGGCTAAAGAGATCGGCGCATGGATCCCAGAGGTTGAGTAGAATGTCTAAATCGAAAAAGGTTTTGGTATTAAGTGGGAAGCGGAAAACCGCAATAGCAAGAGCGACAGTTAGAATTGGAAAGGGAAGAATCCGAATAAACAACGTGCCCTTAGAGATTTTTGAACCTAAATTCGCTCGCGACAAAATTTTGGAACCCCTATTACTGGTAGAAGATAAAGTTTTGAGCCAACTTGACATCAACGTTAAGGTGGCTGGGGGAGGCTTCATGGGGCAGGCTGAAGCTACGCGTATGGCAATAGCCAAGGGTCTACTAAAGTGGACAAAGAGCTCCAGACTTCAAACTACATTCAAAGATTACGATCGAACAATGATTGCCGGTGATCCTAGAAGAAGCGAACCAAAAAAGTTCGGAGGCCCCGGAGCTAGGGCTAGAGATCAGAAAAGCTACAGGTAAGCACACCAAAACAAGAGTGGCAAGTTAATGGCTAAAGGCGTCAACTAGCCTAAATGAATTGACGCCGAAATGTATAAGTATGAATTAAATGCTCGAAACAACCTGAAGGTCATAATGATGTATAGGAGATCGAAATAAATGATTATTCCAGTTCGCTGTTTTACCTGCGGCAAGTTGGTAGCCGACAAATGGGAAGACTTCGATAGAAGGGTAAAAGCTGGGGAAAATCCAAAAAAGGTGCTGGACAGCTTAGGAGTAACAAGATATTGCTGTCGCCGAATGATCCTTTCACACATAGAGATTTCTGACAGCATTCTCAGGTTTTATGCAGCAAAAGGGAAAATGAACAACAATCAACAGTTTTAGTGGGTAACAGGCATGTCGTCAATCATTGAAGAGGTTATGGCGCGGAAACTTTTCAACAGCAGAGGAGAGGAAACAATAGAAGTTGACATCATAACCACTGACGGATTCGGAAGCGCCGCTGCCCCCGCAGGAGCCAGTAAAGGCAAAGCTGAGGTAGTTTCCTATCCTGCAGGCGGAGTGGATGTGGCTATACAGAAGCTGGAAGAGTTTGTTGTCCCCGAGCTAATAGGAATGGACGCTGAAGAACAAAACGAGATTGATGCTCTGCTCCACGAAATAGATGGAACAGATAACTTCAGCAATATTGGAGGAAACACGGTTTTTGCCATATCCGTGGCTAACGCAGAAGCAGCCGCAGCATCCTATGATTTGCCCATGTTTCAGCATCTGTCCGGGTACCTCGCAAACGAGCTTCCATATCCTCTTGGAAACGTTTTGGGCGGAGGAAAACATGCTCTAGGAAAGACAACGGACATCCAAGAGTATCTGGTTATCCCGCTTAATGCAAGCTGTTTCGCAGAGGCGGCTAAAGCCAACATCATGGTTCATAACAAGATTGGCGCTCTTCTCAGAAAGGCTGACCCAAACTTTACAGGCGGAAGAGGAGACGAGGGAGCTTGGGCGCCCAACATAAAAAATGAGGAGGCTTTGAAGATAGTTGTCAAAGCCTGTGAAGATGTTTCAGCTGAGCTGGGCATCGAATGCAGGGCATGTCTTGATGTTGCTGCTTCCAGTTTCTGGAATCCGAAAGAAGGCGTTTACGTTTATGCGATGGAAGGAAAAAAGCGAGATGCTGGAGAGCAGCTGGAGTTTATGCTGCATCTCATTGAAGAGTATAATCTGGCTTATGTTGAGGACCCCTTCGATGAGGATGATTATGATAGTTTTGCGGAACTCACAAAAAAAGTTAACAATTGCCTCATCTGCGGCGACGACCTGTTTGTCACAAACCGCGAAAGGTTAGCTAATGGCATAGAAATGTGTGCAGGGAACTCCATTATCATAAAAACGAACCAGGTGGGCACACTTACAGACGCTTGGGAGACCACAAGGCTGGCGAAGAGGGCTGGATATGTTCCGGTTATGTCCCACAGGTCTGGAGAAACAACTGATACACATTTAGCTCACTTAGCTGTTGGTTTCTCTTGCCCAGTCATCAAGACTGGCGTGTTACATGGAGAGCGAGTGGCGAAAATCAACGAGCTCATCCGCATAGAGGAAAATCTTGGAAATAGAGCACAAATGTCGATAATCTAAGTGATTGGAGGAAAAAAGTTTGTCCGAAAGTGAAGAAAACATGGAAACATTCAGTGAAGAAGAGCTTCTGTTACCCCAGGATACGTTGCTGTCCGCTGGGGTTCATATAGGAACCAGAATGCGAACAAAAGATATGGAACAGTTCATATACCGAGTTAGAGCCGACGGCTTGTTCGTTTTGGATGTTAAAAAAACAGACGAACGCATAAGAGTTGCCGCCAAGTTTCTAGCCCGATTTGAA
>Ga0307424_1000711_pt1 | contig 17926 bp, 12 predicted proteins | sample SalMarWE160320MG_FD_202157 | JGI IMG/M metagenome (GOLD analysis project Ga0307424, IMG submission 202157) | Salt marsh sediment microbial communities from the Plum Island Ecosystem LTER, Massachusetts, United States - WE1603-20 | ecosystem: Environmental > Aquatic > Marine > Intertidal zone >... | reverse complement strand
AGCTTCTCAAGAATGGGCGCCACCATCCGGCAGGGCCCGCACCAAGGCGCCCAGAAGTCCACAATAACCGGCGTTTCCGAGCCCAAGACCTTCGATTCGAAGGCGTCATCTGTCACATGGATCGGTTCTTTGACCATTTCGTACTCCATTCAACCTACGGTAACGTTGGGGATCATACCATGATTTCGGCACTCGCACTGACATTGGACCAGCGACGGCCAACGGTGCCATGAGCGCCTCAATACGGTGACCTCCATTATAATCGGGGACACCAATATTGGAGCTGACCTCGGTGTTTCCTAAGCGTGCAGCCCGTTGCCCGTATTGTCATGCGCCTCAGCCTCCGATGGTTGAAGGAGAGGCCGCCGCATGCATGTACTGCGGTTCAGTCTTCAGTGTGTCTGAGGGGATTTGCCCTCGCTGCGGCACCGCCAACTTGGAAGATGCCGAAGTTTGCCGGGAATGTGGTGAACCCCTCTCGATGATAGGACGTGTTTTTCAACGCCACCAGGATGCGCGTCGTCCGCCTCAGTTTTTAGAGTACGCACGACAGCAGGCACCCAACATCAAGCGGACAGAAGCCGAAGCCTCCCGGCGGAGGTCAGATGCTTTCCATGCCCAAGAGGCCCGGCGGATCGATCGACTCCACTTTCAACGTGCTGAGCAAGCCGCGAAGGACCGCCGGCTGTTGGTGATCGGCTTGACTGCCCTTGGGAGCCTGGTCCTCATACTGCTCTCCGTGGCCGCCGTCCATTGGCTTTATCCATGACCACAGTCACCGACGTCCCCATTCAGCTTCCTGTATACGAAGGGCCGCTCGATCTGCTCTTGGAACTGATTGAACGCGCCGAGCTAGATATCACGAAGGTCGCCCTTGCCCAAGTGACGGACCAGTATCTGGCCTATCTGAAGCGGGCCGCACGCTACGGGCTCGAGGATCTTACCGCCTTTCTCGTGATCGCCACCAGGCTGCTCCAGATCAAGTCCGAAGCCCTTTTGCCTCGCCCACCCGAGAGGGAGCCCGACGAAGAGGACCCTGGCGACGCGCTTGCCCGGCAGCTCATCGCCTACAAGAAATACAAGCAGATTGCCGTGCTTCTTTCAGAGCGAGAATCCGGCGGCATGCGGACGTACACGCGGTCAGCCCCGGCCCCGTCGATGGAACCCCGACTTGATCTCGACGATTTGTCGGTCAACGCGTTGGTTGAGGCGCTGGCAGGACTCATCAGTTCCCGCCGTCCAGATGCACATTTGGACGAAGTTGTGGTTGCACCCAAGGTGAAGATTCGAGATCGAATCGCCCAGATTATCAAGGCGCTGCGCTCCCGAGGCAAGACCACTTTCCGCTCAGTTCTCAGCGGCAGTCAGACCCGACTCGAGATCGTGGTGTCATTTCTGGCGATGCTGGAGCTGATCAAGCTGCGCCGAGTGAGCGCGGTGCAAACTGAAATCTTCGGTGAAATCGACCTCGTTCCGGGGGAAACGTGGGATTCGGATCAAGAGCTCGAACTCGACCTGGAGTTCGAAGAATAGATCGCGGCCACCGCCACGAACACGGCTGCACTGACACTGTCAATCATCACATCACGCAGACTCGACGTTCGGCCTTGAACAAAAGACTGGTGAAACTCATCGCTCAATGCGAAGAGGACCACCATCATGAGAGCGGTAAGCCAGCGGTAGCCCGAGTTCAATCTTTGCGGCAGCGCATAGAAGTAGGACAAGCCGAGCATAGCGTAGCCGATCGCGTGTCCGCTCTTCTTCACCAGGAAGTCATACGCGCCGAAATCCGGCATGTTGCTGGCTGGGATCGACGAAAAGCTGAAGATAGCCACCATCATCGCCAGTGCCGGAAGCCATCGCAGCGGAGAGCTTGATGTGTTTTCCATGGCCGCAATTCTACCAAAAGCCACACTTTCCCCGATTTGAGGTCTGGTCTTGTCCAATCGACTAGCAGACGCAACTTCCCCCTATCTACTTCAACACGCCCACAATCCGGTGGACTGGTTTCCGTGGGGACCCGAGGCGTTGGGCAAGGCCGCTTCAGAGAACAAGCCCATCTTCTTGAGCATCGGCTACGCCTCTTGTCACTGGTGCCACGTGATGGCCCATGAATCTTTTGAAGACGCTGAGATTGCAGAATTCATGAACAAGCACTTCATCAGCATCAAGGTCGACCGAGAGGAAAGGCCGGACATCGACTCAGTCTATATGGACGCTGTCGTCGCCATGACGGGCCAAGGAGGATGGCCCATGTCTGTTTTCCTCACGCCCGGAGGGGAACCTTTCTTTGGGGGAACCTACTTCCCCCCTTCCCCGATGCATGGCATGCCATCTTTCAAGCAAGTGCTCTCGAGCGTAGCTCGGGCTTGGGAATCTGATCGGCAGAGGCTGGTCACGGCCGGAACGGAACTCTCTGGACGCATCGGCGTTTCCCTGCCCCTGGCTGGAAGCGATGATGACCTATCGTCGGCCATCCTGGACAGAGCGGCCGACAAGCTTTTCCAGTCCTATGATTGGACCCACGGAGGATGGGGAGGCGCTCCCAAATTCCCACAGCCCCAGGTCATAGAGTTCCTTCTGCAACGAGCTGCGGTGAGCCGAGACAAGCTGGCACGCGATATGGCAAGTCACGCCCTGCGACGCATGGCCTCGGGCGGAATCTATGATCACATCGGCGGAGGGTTTGCCCGCTACGCTGTCGACGCACACTGGACAGTTCCCCATTTCGAGAAGATGCTGTACGACAATGCACAGCTGATCAGCGCCTACCTTCACGCCTGGCAGCTTACCCAGGACGCCGAACTGCTTGCCGTCGCCCAAGGTACGGTTGATTTCGTTTTGAGGGAATTGCGACTTCCTGATGGTGGATTCGCTTCTTCTTTGGATGCAGATTCTGATGGTGAAGAGGGTTCATTCTACGTCTGGGATCGGAAGGAGCTGGAGGAAATCGTCACCGACCCCGAACACTGGCGTCTGTTCGCCAGGGCCTACGGCCCATTTGAACAACCCAACTTTGAGGGCCGCTATGTTCTGCGGCGACAGACCTCAAACGCCGACCTCGCCAGCGAAATGTCTCTCCCACCTGAGAAGATTGAAGATATGCTCGATGAGACACGGGCTCGAGTATTCGAAGCCCGCAGCCGACGTGTCCGGCCCGCGCTGGATGACAAGGTGCTGGCCGCCTGGAATGGCATGCTGCTGCAAGCCCTGGCCCAGTTCGCACGAGCGACGGGTGATGAACAGGCGGCTGACGCGAGTCTGCAGCTGGCTCAATTCCTGAGAAACCGGATGCTCGACGGTGGTCGACCCCGCCGAGCCTGGCGAACCGGCGAGACTTCCCAGTTCGGCTTCTTGGAAGATTCCGCCGCACTTGGATTGGGCTGGCTCGCACAATATGAGTATGACTTCGATCCCGAGTGGTTTGACCTGGCCAAGGCTCAGGCGGACGTGGTGCTGAATCACTTTGTCGACCTGAAAGGTGGGTTTTTCGACACTGCCGACGACCAGGCGGATCAGCTCTTGGTTCGGCCAAAATCGGTCCAAGACAGCCCCACCCCCTCCGGGAACACCATGGCCATTCAGCTGCTGCTACGGTTGGCAGCCCTGACAGGGGACTCCCAGCGCTATGCCCTGCCAGCCCTTGAAGGCCTAAGGGCAATGCAGGACAACGCCGCCCGGCACCCGACAGCCTTTGCGGGATGGCTCAGCGCCATTGGATTTGCCCTGGGGCCTCAGCTTCAGTTGGCGTTCATCGGCTTCAAGCCCGAGGCAGACTATCAACGCCTACGTTCTGTCGCAGATCCTCTTTATCTGCCGCTGGCCGTGATGGCCGGCCGTGATGCGCCATCCGACAAAGGCCCAGCTCTGCTTGATGAAAGGGCGCCCATCCAAGGGAAGCCAACGGCCTACGTCTGTCGGGAATTCTCCTGCAAGAAACCGACGGCCAACCCCGTTGAATTTGCGACCCAGCTGCAAGAGAACTCATAGCTATGATACGATCGGCGCCACCGGATCCAACACCGACAAGCTCAGTTCCGACGCTCTTTTCCAAGCTCGGTCTCGCCGGACGTGGCCTGGTTTTCTTGGCCAGCCTGGCCATCTTCGCTCTATCCTTGCTTCTGGTGAAAGAGGGCGCGGCCCCGCTGGCACCGCTGATCCGCTCTGGGTTTCAGATTGACAACCCCTTCGATGCCCTCGGGCTCGGCTGGTTGGCTGCCATGGTCAGCCTTTCCGGGTCTCCGGTGGCCGCAACCGCTTTGGCCTTCTTCCAGGCCGGGGTCTTGGACGCGATCCAGACTTTCTCGATGATCGCCGGTTCAAGATTGGGCGCGGCTTTCGTGGTGCTGCTTGTCGGATTCGTTTACACACTGAGACGGGGCACCCGAGAGAGCAGTCTGGGCGCCGGCCTGCTGTCATTGCTCGTCACCCAGACCACCTTCTTGCCCGCCATCCTCCTGGGCGTGGTCATCTTCCGGTCCGGCCTACTGGGAAGCGTTGGGTTCGCCTCGAACGGAGGGCTGGTTTCGCCGCTTGATTGGGCGTTCAGCCCCATCGCAGCTTTGCTAGAAAGCCTGATCCCCTTGTGGGGATTGTTCCCATTGGGATTTGGTTTGATGCTGGGAAGTTTCTGGTTGTTTGACATGGCCCTGCCCCAGATTCACATGCAAGGCACCCAGCTCGGTCGCATCAACCGCCTGCTGTTCCGGCCGGGCGTTTCGTTCTTGCTTGGGGCCGGGGTCACAGCCTTGACCATGAGCGTATCCGTCTCCGTGAGCATGTTGATTCCTCTCTCAAATCGGGGGTTCATCCGTCAGGAGAACGTGATCCCGTACATCATGGGTGCCAACGTAACCACCTTCGTCGACACGCTTGTGGCGGCAGCACTGCTCGCCAACCCCGAGGCAGTCACGATTGTTGTCGTACAAATGCTTAGCGCCACCTTCGTCTCTTTGGCCGTGCTTCTGCTCGCCTTTCCAACATATGACCGCCTGCTGGCCAGGCTTACCCGCTCGTTCCTGGCACACCGGTGGCAGATGGTCGCCTATCTTGCTTTGACGATCGGCATTCCGGTGGCATTGCTGAGTCTGACATGATGGAGGCTCCATGAGAGTATTGGTTTGCACTGAATCGAAGCCCGATTCTGCCACGTCCGCCGCCTTTGCCTCGCAACTTGGCCTGATAGACAATTCGGAGCTCACGCTGCTCGGAATTGCGCACTCTCAAGATGACATCGCCGCGACCGAGGCAGTCATGCAGCGCGTCGGTGAGCAGCTGAACTCGGCAGCCAGTATCGACCACGTGCTGAGGGTCGGCGATCCATCGCACGAGATCATGATTGCAGCAGGCGAAAAGGATTTCGATCTGGTTGTCATCAGCCGGCACAAAAGACGACGCCTTCCGCCGCGCATGTCTCGATCAGGGACTCAGACTCTAGCTCGCAGCATCCCAAGCCATCTGCTACTTGTACGCAACCCTCCCGAACACGTGCGAAAGATCCTGGTTTGTTCCAGCGGAGAAATCCCTTCCATCCGTACCCTCCCCCTGGCGGGAAAGTTGATCGCGCCGGCGGACGCCGAAGTCAGCTTGATCCACGTCATGTCACAAGTCGCACTGCGCCTTGACAGTCCGGCATCCGAACTCGAGGAATCTGCTGGTGAGGCGATCGAGCGCAGAACGTTGGAGGGCGACCGGCTCACACAAGGCATACGATTGCTGGCGGAGGCAGGAGTTCAAACGCCAATCCTACCGGTGCTCAGGCACGGGTTGGTGGTCGATGAAGTCTTGACGGAAATCGAGAGTGGTGGATACGACTTGGTGGTGCTCGGATCTCACTACCAGCCAGGGCTTACGCGGTGGATGGATATCCTTCTAGATGACGTCGCCAACGCCCTTGTGGACAAGGTGGCATGTTCCCTGCTGATCATCGCACCAGAGGAAAGTGAAGAAGCCGAAAGAACGAGTGCCTCCTAGACGGAAGACTGGTCCGGCTCATTCGACTTCGGGCGTGGAGGGGACTCGATGGGGAGCTCAACGACGATGCAGTTCATCCTTGCCTCATCCTCTTCAATCCAGACAGAACCCCCGTGCCGCTGGCAAACAATGTTGTAGACAATATGCAGCCCCAGGCCCGTTCCTACGCCAGGTGCCTTGGTCGTGAAGAAGGGCTCAAATACCCGCTCTCGGATGTCGTCCGGAATGCCAGGACCGGTGTCACAAATGCTCACCACGACTTTGGTTGACTTGCGCTCGGTTCTCAAGACGAGCGAACCGCCCCCCCCAACAGCATCCAAAGCGTTGTCAATTAAGTTGGTCCACACCTGATTAAGCTCGCTTCCATAGGCCTCGATACGAGGCAGGTCGGGTGCATACTGCCGGTCGATGTGGATTCCCGGACCCGTCTTCCCCCGCAGGATGGTGAGTGTGTCTTCCAAGCCTTTGTGAACATCCACGAGTTGGGCCGGCGCCTGATCAAGATAGGCGTAGGTTTTGAACGAGCCCACCAGATTGGAGATTCTGCCAGCGCCTTCGTGGATTTCCCCGGCCAGTGAAAACAAGGCAACACCGATGGCGAACCAGCGGAGAATTCGTTCCAGGTGCTCAGGGGCCACGTCGACGACCATCGACTCCAACTCCTGCTGGCTCCATCCTCCTGAGACAAGCCACGAGGCGTATTCCCATCCATCATCGACACCTTGGGCCTGCAACCAGTCCGTCAATTGGTCTTCCAGGTCGCTGCGTGAAATCGGATCGACCTCCTCCACGGAGCCTGGCTCGAGCATACGCTGCTCAAAGGTCTGAATCGCCGCCTGTTCGGCAGCCGCCAACGGGATCACGCCCACCTCGGCGCTGGCTTTGAGCCATTTGTCCAGGGTCTCACGGAGCTGGGCAGCTCCGCGCCCAATGGCCGCTGCCGGGTTGTTGAGTTCGTGCGCCAGACCGGCAGCGAGGGTTCCGAGTGCCGCCATCTTTTCATGCTGGCGCAGCATCGCTTCGGTGTTTCTGAGACGAGACGTGATCGTGTTCAGAAGCGCAAGGGCAGCCGGAGGGCTGCTTTCAATTACGTCTTGGAAAGCCTGCTGATCAAGCTCGAGCAGAGAGGATGGCTTGGTGGCCGTGAGCGTCGCCGAACGCGGAGCCCGGTCGAGGATCGATATTTCACCAAAGACCTCTCCAGGTCCCCGCACGGCGATCTGGACGTCCTGTTGTCCCGATCTCTTGGTGACGACAAATTCTCCCTCCAGCAGCAGGTACAACGACCCTCCTGGGGTGCCCTCCTCCATGAGCACATCTCCCGGATCAAGATGAATAGGCGAAGCCATCTCAATCAGACGCTCCAGGTCCTTTTGGGGCAGCGCTTCGAACAGCGGATGCTCCCTGAGTATCCCGAGAACGTCCAATTTGAATTGATCCGGACTCATCGGCCCATCCTTCGCGTGCCTTTCGCGGCGGGAATCGACGGGCGGAGGCCGTCTTGTGTACGCTTCATTGGGCGATCTCGGACCCAAGTCGTTTGGCCGCACGCCGCCGGAACACGTGTTCGAGCTTCGGGTCCCGAATAGTCTGGCCCATCTGATCAACGATCTCTTCCGCAGATTGCAGGGACAATTGTGCCTCTTCCATTTGACCCAGGTGTCGGCGGACTGAGGCCAGCGCGCCGTGCAGGCGCCAAGTGGTTGAATCAGTCTCCTGTTTCTGGCTGATCTCCAAGCTCTCGAGCAATATGACCTCAGCCTGTAGGTGCAGTCCCAGGCGGCTGAAGCACAACCCTTGAATCCACCCCAGCCTTGGTATCGGATGCCCGGGTTGATAGCCCGGGGCTGAATCCACGATCACCTGGATCAGCTTCAGCGCGGCCTCCAGGTCACCTCTGGCCAGGTTGAGCCTGACCTTGCCCATCCATAACTTTCCCTCAGAAAGAGAGCGAGGGCCATCGGCCTCTTGCCAGTGAGATTCGAGCAGCTCTTGCGCAAGATCCAGTTCCTTCAGTTCAACCCATGCCGTGGCCAGATACCCCGACACCGTGTTGCGCCAGTGCTGAGAGTTCGAGCGGTCGGCCAGCTCAGCCGCATCTTTGAGAGGGGCAATCGCTTCCTCGGGTTCAAGCATCTCAACCAGGATACCGCCGAGCATGCATTTACCCGCCGCCGCCCATTGTTCGTGCCCGATCTCCTCAGCGATCTGAATCGCCTCTCGGGCAGACTGCAGTGCCTCGCCGAACCGGCCGCCGATTCCTAACGCAGCTGCCATTGTGAAACGCGCAAATGAACTACCTGATCTCCAGCCGATGTTGTCTGCCAGGCGCGCCGCTTGTATCCCATCTTGGAATCCTATGCGATAGGACTCCTCAGCATTGGCCAGGTGCATGGTCTGCAGGTTGGCCCCCCGCAGGGCCGAAACGGACAACGTCGATGCCAGACGTAGCTCATCGCCCTGCTTGAGAAACAAGCGGGCAGCATCACGGTTGTACTTGTGGCCCTCTTTTCCCTTCCCCGCCAGCAAATAGGTCATCCCCAAGTAGTCCATTGTCTCGGCCAAGCCCCTCTCGTCACCCAACGACTTGAAGATGTCGAGTGCCTCTTGATGGCGTGCTTCGCTCACGAGCGGAAGGCTCACATTGACTTCAAGGTTTCCAATCAGATTGAGGGTGTGAGCAAGAATAGTTGGCTCGTCCATGGCTCGGGCCAACTTGAGCGCCTGGTCATAGTAGGCCTGAGTACGTTGATAGTCCTTGCTGGACCAGAGCATCCCCAAATCTTGATAGGCTTGCCACACCGCTCTGTTGTCTCCGAGCTCTTCGGCCACCTCCAAGGCTGCCTCATGCTCACGTCGAGAGCCATCGAAATCTCCCAGAATCTCACGAATCTGGCCACGGGCGCGATGCAGCGCGGGAATACGCCAGCGGTCACCGATTTGTTCGGCCATGGCCAGGGCCCGGCCGTAGAACTCCAGAGCCTCTTGGTTGGCATATCGATCCCGGGCATGTTCGCCTGAAGTCTCGTAGTAGTCAGCCGCCTTGGCAGCCTGCCCTGCCTCCTCGAAGTGATGGGCCAGGAGCGGCGCCAGGTCGTCTTGACCCTGACCGTAGAGCTCTTCTAAGGCCAGTCCAACTCTCCGATGAAGGTCAGCCCGCTCGCTCCGCAGCAAAGACTTGTAGGCGGTCTCCTGCATCAGCGCGTGGCGAAAGACGTACTCTGTTTCAGGCTGTGCCTGCACTTGTCGGATGAGATTGGAGTATTCCAGGACTCCAAGGTCCTGCAGAAATTGGGTCATCCTAGTCTCAGCCCTTGGACCCAAGCTGATTCGATGAATGTTTTCCTGAGCGACTCGTCACCGAGATGATTGGCGACGTATTCGAAGTCCGGCTGTCCACGCTGCCTCTCCGCCGCGGCAGCCACGGCGTCTCCGTCCTCCTCCATCCACAAAGCCCGCTCCGCATGGATAACCCAGCGCATGCGGCGGGATGAGAGAAAAGCGGCTTCTTCCTCGGCCTGGTCGAGGGCTTTGAAAGCCGCCTGGCGATCGCCTGCTGCCCGATGCAACCGGGCCAACAGCTCGAAGATATCCGCCAGCATGACATGGAAGTCCGAGGCCCGCTCCCGCTCGACGACCACAATCAAGCTTTCGATCCCTGAATCCAACCGGCCACGCGCCAAGGCATTTTCCCCGTGTGTGAGCCACCAATAGGGACCGACGGGAGAGTTCATCAAGCCGCGGTTGGTTTCCTCGTCAACGGCTTGATCCAGGATGGCCGAATCCGAGTCCTTGAGTTCTCCCTTCTTCAGATTCACCAGAATGCTCATGCAAACGGGGAGCAGCCCCCACATCTCGCCCAACTGCGGTCCGACTTTTGCAGATTCCTCGAGGCAAGGTTTGGCCTGCTCGAACGCACCAAGGTAGGCATAGATCCATGCCATGAATGCGTTGCTGTACACCTCCGGTATCTTGAAACCGGCCTGCTTCCCCCAGCGAATCTGCTTCTCGCAGGTTGACATGGCCTGATCGAGATTCCCTTGCTCAGCATGAACCAGCTCGATCAGAAAAAGGCTAAATGCCTTCGCCCATGGATTGTCAATCCGATCCGCTATCTCACTTGCCTGTTTTGAGTTTTCCAGTGCTCTGTCGAATTCACCTGAGTAGATAAGGCTGCTGTTGAGGTTCCCAAGGGAATCCACCAACATGGGGAGATTGCCGATGCGCTGCCAGATTTCAATAGCTGAATCGAGGACTGCGCGTGCTTGGTCTGGTCCACCCATGAGCATGTATGGTCCGGCCATGTCATTCAGGATGTACGCCTCGAGTTCATCAAGCCCAAGCTCCCGGGCGAGCTTTAGGGCCTTCTTTCCCTCAGCAATGGCGCGCTCCATTCTGCCGCTGTAGATACTGGCCAGCAGCAGACTCCAGTGCCCCCGAGCTTCAGCTTCCCGGTCCTCGGCCGAAGCGGCCAGCTCCAACAACTTCATCGCCAGCTCTTCTCCGGCTTTGGGATCGGCGACAGCCGATGGCGCCACCAGCAGTATGGTCTGCCGCGTCAGCCCCGCCAGCTCAAGGCTGATATCGCCCTGGGTCTTCCCAAGGTGCTCCAACTGGCGATAGTTTTCCAAGGCGCCCTCATAGTCACCGCTCAGCTCCAAGGTCCGGCCTCGGCGAAGGTACAACTCTCGCAGGATCTCACCCGCCACCTTGGCTTCTTCGGCGGTTGCCAAAGCCTTCTGATAGTACGTGAGGGCCTCGGTGTGCGCGTAGACGCGGGTCGCTTCGTCGCCGGCCATCATGTAGTACTTCAGGGCCCGTTGATCATCCCCGGCCACTGAGAAATGTTCCGCCAGGACAGGCGCCAGGATCCCCACATCGGCATTCGTGTCGCGTTCAATCGACAAGCCGACGACTTTGTGAATTAATTCACGATCTTTTCGAAGCAGGGAATGATAGGCCGTTTGTTGGTCGAGCGTGTGGCGGAATCTGTAGGCCGGATCGGCTTCCGTGAGCACCTTTCGCAGCAAGCTTGCTGACACAAGCCTGTCGAGCGTGCCGCGCAAATCGTTCATCCCGACCATACCTCGGCCGCATCAGGTGTCGCCAAGAACGTCTCCCGCCACTCATCCTTAAGCGGCTCCACCACTGGCTCGAGTGCTTGTCGGGCCTGAGCTTTCAATTCGGCCGCCCCCGGCCGACCATCTTCAGCGGCCCACTGACTCATGAGATGGAGAACTTGCCAAAGCGTGCGCCCCGCCTCAGTCTTCTCGGCCAAATCTCTCGCCCTTTCCACCGCCGACCATCCGTCCTCGACCATTCCCAGCGAGCGGGCCGCTCTTCCCCGGACCATGAGGGAATCCACCTTGAAACTCGTGGAATCGAGGCGCGTTTGAAGGGATGTGATCCGCTCGGTGGTCTCGAGCACACGCTGGTACTCACCCGTAGCGAGAAAGTAGCTGGCCTCGGCAAAGCGACCATATATCTCCGCCACTGGGAAGACTTGCCTATCCGGGTCGCTCAATAGGTCCAGCAACTCGCCGAATCTTCCCGACCCCGGTGGCTCAGATTTCGAAAGGTCCAGCAACACCTCCATCGCCAAGCCCATGGCGGTCCACATAGGCAGGGATGTCTTGGCACATTCGGTCGCCTCCCTGGCGATTTCCTCCGCCTGATCGGGTCGCCCAAGGTCCTTCAGAACCCAGGCTTGGAGAGCGCGAATGGCCACTTGTGGCACGACGAACCCCGCCACCTTGGACCAGCGAAGAGCTTCATCGCCGGTGCGCATGGTCTGCGTGTAGTCGCCCATTTCCATGTACGCCATGCTCATCACATACTGGCTGTAGGCTTTTCCCCAAGGATGGTCGATCTCGTCGCTCATCGCTAGGGCTTGCTCCGACAGTTCGACTGCCTTGCGGTAATCCCCCGAATATGAGGCGAACATGGCCAGTCCGCTCAGTCCGTCGGTCAGCATGGGGATGTTGTCGAGTTCTTTCCACAGCTGCACTGCGCTTTCGGCCAACTCGAACCCGCGCGCTTGCAGGCCATCCGAAAACAGATTGGATCGGGCCAGGTCATTCATGATGAACGCTTCAAGTTGTCTGTCTCCGATGCGCTGGGCCAGGGTCAGCCCCTGCTCGCCATACTCTCGCGAGAGCTTGCCTTGGCCGCTGAAGAAGCCCGCCAGCATCAAATTCCAAAGTGAGTGGGCTTCGGCCTCCTCGTCACCAAGCTCGCGAGCCATTGCGAGCGTAGCCTGCCCGCTCTGCATGGCTTTTCGAGTGTCGTTCACGGCTGATGGCGAGCTGTAGAGCGTATCGCGCGCCACGCGCGCCTTGACCTCCAGGATCGGTAAGTTCAACGCCCGCGACTTGGCCTGCATGACATCGTAGACCCTGATCGCCCCATCGAAGTCCCCCATGAGTTCATGCAGTCTGCCGCAGCCGGTGTAGAGGTCAACCAGGCGATCCGATTCCGGGGCCACGCGCAGCGCCAGATCAATCGCCTGTTGATAGTGCTCGATGGCCTCCTGATTGGCGTAGACCTTGGCTGCCGCTTTGGCAGCCAGAGTGAAGTAGCGCAAGGCTCGCTGTTCATCGCCGGCCTGTTTGAAATGGTAGGCGAGGATCGGGGCGGCTGAGACCTCATCGTCGACGTGCAGCTTCTCCAGGATGCCGGCCACCGAACGGTGCAGTTCCGTTCGCTCGCCCCGCAATAGGGAATGGTATGCGGTCTCCTGGAAGAGTGTGTGCCGAAAGAGGAATTCGCCCTCCCCAGGTTGTCCTACGCTCCGAATCAGCCCTCGCGCCTCGAGGGCTGACAGGCGGGAGTCCAGATTCACTCTTGGTCGATCTCCTTGAGGACTTCTTCCAGGATGCTGGCCCGGAACTGCCGGCCGATCACCGCCGCCACTTGGAGGGTACGTTTAGCATCTTCAGGCAGACGGTCAATGCGGGCCATCAGCACGCCTTGCAACGTATCGGGAATATCAAGCGACTCCAGGTCCCCGGCCACCGTCCAGCCTCCGTCCTCCGACGTGATCTGACCCTGATCGATCAACATGCGAATCACCTCTTCAACAAAGAAGGGATTGCCTTCGGCTTTGCTCAAGATCATGGTGCGCACATCATCCGGTAGGGCTTCGACATTCAGCAGGTTGCTGACCAGTTGGCGGCTGTCCTGTTCGGTAAGAGGTGCCAGATGCAGCTCGAGCGCCCCTGCGCCGGCCACCTCGCGAGCCAGCTCGACCATGCGCCAACCCGGCGACTCCTTATCAGGACGAGACACCAGAACCACGACCAAAGGTATCTCGGGGACAATTGGCATAACCTGCAGACCGAGCTCAACCGATGACGGGTCAGCCCAGTGGATGTCCTCGCATATCATCACCGTCGGCTGGTCCGTCGCCATACGCCGCAGCATTTCCTGGAATGCCGTGACATACTTTGCCTGCAACGCCTGCCCTTCCAAATACTTCACCCGGGCCGCCATGTCGTCTTCCAGCTCCAAACCCAGAAGGTGAGCAATAAAGGGATAGACATCCGGCAGTTCATCACCCAGCAAGGCTTCCAACCGGGTCCTGAGCGCGGTACGGGTCGCATCCATTGACGTACCGGGCGGTGCATCGATCAACGATCGGATCAAGTCTGTGCTTAGATGATGGGCCATGCTCGCGCCATAGGACACGCAGCGGCCCTCGAACCAATGGTCTGCCTGAATGGCCCCCGAATTGATGACTGCTCGCCGCCATTCAGCGATCAGACGAGACTTGCCCAAGCCAGCCTCGGCCACCAAAGAGACGATCGAACCGTTTCCACGGCCGACTTCTTCGATCGTCTGATTGAGCGTGGCGAATTCTCGGGATCGGCCGACAAGCGGAGAATCAAGGCCGCTGATGCCGCGCCGGCGAACGGCACCGTGGCTCTCCTTGACCGCCCTGAATACGTGGATCGGTTCAGCCTTGCCTTTGACCTCGATCTCACCTTGATCTTCAAACTCGAACAGCCCCATCGCCAACTTGTAGGTACTCTCCGTCACCAGAAGTTCCCCGGGCTCGGCGGCAGATTGAACGCGAGCGGCCAGGTTAACGGTGTCGCCAACCGCCAGGTATTCCATATGTAAGTCGGTCCCAATGTCACCAACCACCACCAAACCGGTGTTGAGTCCGACGCGCACTTGAAACTCGTCAACACGTCCAGCGTGCTTGAGCTCTTCGGCGTAGCTGGCGATGCCATCCAGCAGGTTCAGCCCGGCGCGAATGGCTCGCTCTGGATCGTCTTCATGGGCCAAGGGCGCCCCAAAAAAGGCGAGGACCCCGTCACCGAGAAGCTGAGCGATGGTCCCTTCATATTGGTAGATGGCCTGACTGACTCTCTGATGGGCTCCGCCGACAATCTCACGCCAATCCTCGGGGTCCATACCTTCGGCCAACGACGTCGAACCCACGATGTCGGCAAAGAGCGCCGTCACGAGCTTGCGCTCGCCCTGCATCCGGTCCCGTTCGGCCAGAATCTTTCCGGCCATGGCTTCGGGCGCGTTCCGCCTAAGTGCGTCGAGGGATTGGCTGCGAGTGGGCTCTGCCGGCCGCGCTTCTGCTTCGGTGCCTGTCATTTGGAAGCCGCAATTGTGGCAGAACTTGGCATCAGGGTTGACGGGCGTGTGGCAATTCGGGCAGACGCGTTCAAGCGGCTGCCCACAATTCTCACAGAACTTCGCTTCCGGCCGGTTGTTATGTGAGCAATTGGGACAATTCATAGGACCGCCTCACGCTATTCGGATTTTGATTTTCTTACGCTGAGCCGTCAAAGATGTGGGATCAGGAACGCTTAACGTACGCGCAGTGCGCGGCCACAGAGGAAAGAATGTGCACGCGTTGGCAAGAAGAGTGTTCTGGCCGCTCAGCCACTGTATCTTAATATACTTTGTAACTCGGACCACCGAAAGAGGGGCCGACCAGAATCATGCATCTACTCCACTGTCACACTCTTCGCCAGGTTGCGCGGCTGATCGACGTCAGCGCCGCGCATGACAGCGATGTGGTAGGCCAAGAGCTGAAGCGGGATGGTGGTCAGGACTGGCCCCAACATCCACGGGGACTCTGGCACCCACAGGATATGATCGGCGATGTCCGGCAGACGGTCATCGCCCTCAGTGGCCAGCGCCACCACCATCCCGCCCCGCGCTTTTGCCTGTTTGATTTGGCTGATCATCTTCTCGTACCATGGGTCGCGCGGGGCAAGCGCAATGACCGGCATGCGGCGGTCAATCAAGGCGATGGGCCCGTGCTTCATTTCTCCCGCCGGATAGGCTTCAGCATGGACGTAGGAGATTTCCTTCAACTTCAGCGCGCCTTCATAGGCGATCGGCATCTGAATTCCGCGGCCGAGGTAGAGACAATTCTCCACGTCTTTCATTCGCGCAGCCAAAGCGACAACTTCGTTCTCGTGATCCAGGCATTGGCCCACCAAGTCCGGAACCAAGCGTAAATCTTGGACACGCTGTCGCCGTTCGTCAAGCGGGAGATAGCCGCGCAAGTCTCCCAGCAAGACACCCAGCATATACAGATCGACCAGCGGTGCAGTGAAGGCCTTGGTGGAGGCGACACTGATCTCCGGCCCGACCTGCATCCCAATCGCCCCATCGGCAAGCCGCATCGCCTGAGACCCGATGGCGTTGACAATGCTCCAAAGCTTGGCGCCTCGCGATCTGGCTTCCGCCATGGCGGCCAATGTATCGGCCGTCTCTCCGCTCTGGCTGATAGCCAACACAACCGTCTTCTCATCCACTAACGGTTCCCGATAGCGAAACTCAGACGCAATGTCGACTTCAACCGGCAAGCCAGCCAGCCGCTCGATCAGCACTTTACCTACCATGCCGGCATGGGCGGCCGTGCCACAGGCCACAATCACGATGCGTTCGATAGCACGAGCAGACTCAGCGTCCAGATCGAGCTGGGGCAAGATAACATTACCGGACTCAAAATCAACCCGTCCGGCCAGCGTGTCGGTTAGGGAGCGTACCTGCTCATGGATTTCCTTGAGCATGAAATGCTTATACTCGCCCTTCTCAGCCGAAACGGGATCCCAGGCCACAGTCTGGATATCGGGGGCCACTTCTGCACCGTCCACAAGAGACCGAATCTCAAACCCATCCGGCGTCACCACCGCCATCTGCTCCGGCTCCAGGAACGCTACAGTTCGAGTGTGTTCCAAGATGGCAGGCAGATCGGAGGCGACGAACATCTCTCCTTGGCCAACGCCGATGACCACCCCGCCGGCGTTCCCAACCCTGGCGGCGACAATCTTGTCCGGTTCTCTCAACGACATGAGGACGATCCCGTGGGCGCCCTCCAGGTGGGCGATGGCTTGGCGAGCGGCCTCATCCAGGCTCTGGCCGGCCCCCATGAAGCGGTCGACCAACTGAACGATGATCTCCGTGTCGGTGTCAGACTGGAATTTGACGCCTTCCGCAGAGAGTTCTTCCTTGAGGCTGATGAAGTTCTCAACGATCCCGTTGTGGACAACGACGACTTGTCCCGAGGCTCCGAGATGGGGATGCGCATTGCGTGCATTGGGCTCGCCGTGGGTCGCCCAGCGGGTATGGCCGATGCCCACGTGTCCGGTCAGCGGCTGTCTTTCCAGCAGCCTCCCGAGATTGTCCAGCTTTCCGGCGTCTCGCCGGATTTCGATCTTGCCATTCTCGATAACCGCCACGCCGGCGGAGTCATATCCCCTGTATTCCAACCGCTTGAGACCGTCATAGATAATCGGCGTCGCGTCCTTCGCGCCGACATACCCCACGATTCCACACATGGAATCCTCCAAGATTGGTTTGAATAGGTCTTGAACCTGCCACTCCCCGTGACTTTGGGGGCCCATCGCTGGGCCACATTGCTCACGGGGTTTCAGTTTGGGGGAAAGAGCTCGGGCGGTGGCTCGCCCGGAGGGCATCCGCTGATCCTTCGATTTTCCCCCTCCAGTAAGTCTAACCTTCTGGAGGAGTTGGCCTCACCTTGCGGCAAGGAACCCTCGACCTCGTCTCCCCACCCGAAGGTGGGGCCATGCGCTAGCCTCTCCCACAACCAGATTTATGCTCGATGTCACCTCCTGATATGAGCGGATGAGCAGATCGATTATACCTTCTCCTGAGAGGCGGAAGCGTTAAAGAGGAAGATGCCGGAGAGAACGTAGACCTCTTCTCCAAGCCGGCATGTTGATGCAGATCGTATATAATGCCCCGTTGCTGGCGCTCCCAGCGGATCGACGTCTTGCCCCCTCCGCTGCATCGAAGAAGGGACCGATCATTGGATCGAGCCATCGAGAATCTTGGGGCCAACCGCGTGGTCCTCGCACTCTCCATCGCCAGAATGTCGGATGCGTTGGGCAACAGTATCCTCTTTATCGCCATCCCGCTTTTCGTGGCGCAGATCCCGTCTCCGCTCCTTCCCGATGTCCCACAACCGCTCCTGGTGGGGATCCTCATCTCCCTGTACGGCATATTCAATTCGGCGCTCCAGCCACTCACAGGAGCCCTCTCCGACCGGATGTCTCGTCGGATGCCTTTCATCCTGGCCGGGCTGCTCTTGATGGCGATGGGCACCTTTGCTTTTGCGTTCGCAGTCCGCTATCTCGACTTGCTCTTCATCCGAGCCATCCAGGGCGTGGGCGTGGCGTTGACCGTTCCCGCCTCTCTGGCCCTTCTGGCAACCTCGACTCGCAAGGAGACTCGTGGCAGCGCCATGGGCATCTACACGACTTTTCGGATGATCGGCTTCGCCGTTGGTCCGCTCGTCGGCGGATACCTTCAGGTCGCGTATGGCTTCAACGCAGTCTTCTTCACCGGCACGGGTTTTCTTCTGCTGGCGATGGTTCTCGTACGCGTCTTGGTCAACGAGCCCATGAAGGATGTCAGCCTCAACCGGGCAAAACCCTTGAGAATCTTCAATCCCGAAATC
>Ga0307424_1000710_pt1 | contig 17967 bp, 17 predicted proteins | sample SalMarWE160320MG_FD_202157 | JGI IMG/M metagenome (GOLD analysis project Ga0307424, IMG submission 202157) | Salt marsh sediment microbial communities from the Plum Island Ecosystem LTER, Massachusetts, United States - WE1603-20 | ecosystem: Environmental > Aquatic > Marine > Intertidal zone >... | reverse complement strand
TGGGCAGGTCAAACTGGAGGCAGAGGTCTATCAACAAGCGTACTTGCAGACGGTTTCCTAGTCTACTACAACTACTACGACAACCAAGTCTATTGTGTCGGAAAGGGACCAAGCAAAACAACAGTTACAGTTCAAAACGATGTTATAGCAAAAGGAGAAAGCATAGTTATCAAAGGAATGGTAACTGACACAGCTTCTGGAACAGCACAAGCAGAACAGGCAGCAAGATTCCCGAATGGTGTTCCTGCAGTAGCTGATGAAAGCATGTCAGGTTGGATGGAGTATGTGTACATGCAGAAGCCATGCCCAGATATGGTGACTGGAGTTCCGGTGAAATTAACTGCATTTGATTCCAACGGTGGAATGGTTGATCTTGGATATGTAACCAGTGACGGATCTGGAGTTTATACTAAGATGTGGACTCCAGAAAATGAAGGCGAATACAGAATCTTAGCCTCTTTCGAAGGCTCAAAGTCATATTGGACTTCATATGCAGAAACTACCGTCGGAGTGGGTTCACCATTAACAACACAAGAAACCGATTTGACTCCTTTAGAAGATAGCATATCCAACATGATGACATATGTTGTAGCAATACTGGTAATTGTCATTATAGCATTATTAATCGCCATTTATTCGCTGCTAAAATCTCGGCAATAGACACTTAAATATTCCTCAATATTCCCTTCCCTTTTTTTGGGAAGTAAAATATCGAAAGAAAAGAAGGGGGCTAAAAGGGCTCAAGCACAAAAACTGAATGATGCCAAAGCGGTGGTGTTCAGTGTTCAACATCTTTTATCTCCTCAATTTGTCTGTGTATGAGCCCCAGCAAACCCTTTCCTCTTTAACGAATTTTGATTAATCTTAAAATAAGTGTCTCAGTCATTTCTTAGATTTTTAGCAAATAGCATAACCTCTTCGCTAATTAATCTTCTCAGCAATTTGTTTAAATGTAGATAGTCCCGGATTACTACCCAAAACTGCCACCTCATATAGCATGGATTCTCACCCCAGCAGCGATAACTCCCACAAATCCACTTTTTTATAATCGATAAAATAGCCTATTCATTTATGTCCCCAGTCCCACATGGTGGGGTCGCGGGGATTTGAACCCCGGACCTCGCACGCCCCAGGCGCGAATCTTAGTCCATGCTAGACCACGACCCCAACTTTCTGGTCTACGCTCCTCCTTCTGTTAAGGGCAGAATTATTAACACATTATTTCAGCTTAAAAACGTTGAGAAACAGAAGGAAACAGCGGCTGACATTTCTGGCATTCATATTAGGAACCTAATAGAGGTACATTGTTGAAAACAGTCTTTTTTCTGCTTTTTTGACGCAGCACAGGTTTCCCAGAAGGCGTTTAGGTTTAACAGAATGGAAGGGGTGTGGAGCACACGCAAGAAAAAGGCGAATTGGCGTGTGGGTGGGAACGCTAATTTTCAACCTTGATAGGAGTTGCGTGTGCTCGCTTCTGATTCCGAATCTGACGAATAAAACGTTTCTGAATTCCGCATACATATTTCAGGTAAAAGAGGCGCAGAACAACAAGCTTTGCTTCTGCGGACGAAGAGGCGGAAGCCTGAGGGCACAATTTGGGTTGCAGAAGAGTTAAAAGCGGTCCAGAATAGACCTTGACAAGAGACGGTTACCTTTGTGACATGCTGGTTGCCTCCAGCAGCATTGTTGAGGGATTGAAACATGAAAAAGCAGCACCTATCAAAAAAGGAAGTTGAGCACGTTGCATGGCTCGCCCACATAGAACTCTCCGAGCAAGAGAAGGTTCTCTTCACTGAGCAGTTCAACGGAATTCTTGACTACTTCAAAAAGATTGATGAGGTGGACACTGAGGGGGTTGAACCCACATACCATGTTTTGGATCTCGAGAACGTGTCCCGGAAGGACAAGCCGGAGCCTTCGCTGCCCGTAGAAGAGGCTCTCAGAAACGCCCCAAAAAGGGAGAAAACATTCATCAAAGCGCCCAGAATCGTTTAGGAGGCAGACAAAACGTCAAAGTTAGAGGAGTTGACAGCCCGAGAAACCGTCCAGAAGATACAGGGCAACGAAGTGACGGCAGAAGAATGCTTCCACGCCATTTTTGAAAGAATCCACAAGCTAGAACCAACAATAAACGCCTACGTTACCCTCATCGAAGAGGAAGCCCTCAAAAAAGCTAAGCAAATCGACAGAAAAGTTTCAGAAGGAAAACAGGTCGGGAAACTGGCGGGCGTCGCCGTCGCAGTAAAGGATGCCATCTGCACGCAGGGAATCGCCACCACATGCTCTTCGCGGATGCTCAAAGATTTTGTTCCCCCCTACGACGCGGAGGTCATCAAACGGATTAAACGAGAGGACGGCGTAATCATCGGCAAAACAAACATGGATGAGTTCGCCATGGGCTCCTCCACCGAAACCAGCCACTTCGGTCCAACCCACAACCCATGGGACACATCACGGGTTCCCGGAGGCTCATCCGGAGGCAGCGCAGCATGTATAGCCACTGACGAGGCGGTCTTGGCGCTGGGAACTGACACGGGCGGCTCTATTCGCTGCCCAGCCAGTTACTGTTCCGTTGTTGGTTTAAAGCCGACGTATGGGCTGGTTAGCCGTTACGGGTTGATTGCGTACGCGAACAGTCTTGAGCAGATTGGTCCTATGGCAAAGGATGTTTATGATTGTGCCCTGTTTCTTTCGGTTATTGCGGGTCACGACTCCAAGGATGGCACATCCGTGAAGGCGGCGCCAAAAGATTACACTGGATTCCTGAAGGATAGTGTTGAGGGATTCCGGATTGGTGTGCCCAGAGAGTTTTTCGGCGAGGGAACAAGCGGCGCTGTTGAGGAGCAGGTCTGGAGCGGCATTCACAAGCTTGAGGAGCTGGGAGCAACAATCGAGGAGACTTCGCTTCCCACTCTTGAGCACTCTCTTGCCGCCTACTACATTGTCGCCATGTCTGAAGCCAGCTCAAACCTTGCAAGATACGACGGCTTACGTTACGGCTACCGAGCAGACAAGGACGAGGGAGACTGGGCAACAGTTTACTCAAGAAACAGGCGGATTGGGTTCGGAGCTGAGGTGAGGCGGCGAATAATTCTTGGCACCTACGCCCTCTCAGCTGGATATTACAGCAAATATTACTTGAAAGCCCTCAAGGTTCGAACACTGATTCGAAACAACTTCGATGAAGCCTACAAAAAATATGATGTTCTCGTCGGTCCAACCATGCCTTTTCCGCCCTTCAAGATCGGAGAAAAAATAGAAGACCCTCTGGCGCTTTACATGAGCGATGTGGACACTGTGTCAGCGAACTTGGCTGGGCTGCCCGCAATTTCTGTTCCATGCGGATTCACGGACGGTCTTCCCGTAGGAATGCAGATTTTGGCTCCGCCACTCAGAGAAGACCTGACGCTGCAGACCGCATACGCCTTCGAGCAGAACACAGCCTACAGAAACAGGAAACCAGCACTCGAGTGAAAAAATGCGAAAGAACTATAGATTGCCTGTTCCACTAACTGTTGGGTGAACTCGTTGGATAAGCCGTATTTTCGCCAAATCTTTGAGCCGCAACTGAAGGAGCCGATTTTGGTAGAGGGGCTCACGGGGCTGGGAAACGTGGGGTTGATTGCAGCACGGCATCTGATAGAATCTACTGACGCTAAAGTCTTCGCTGAACTTTATGCGCCATACTTTCAGGATTACGTGGCAGTGAACAAGGAGGGAATCTGCAGTCCACCCCGCTACAGGTTCTACGCAGCCAAAACCGAGAAAAACAGTTACATCATCCTGACTGGAGACTATCAGCCTTCCCTAGAGGACACCTTAGCCCACTATGACCTATGCGACGAAATCCTGGACTTCGCACAAAAGTACGGCAGCCGATTTGTGGTCACCATGGGCGGAGTAGTCACATCCAAGCCCGGAAACGAAATTTACATATCCGCCACCTCCCCGAAACTCGTCAAGAAACACTTGGATAAGGGAACCCAAATCTACGGCGAGGGCAGAATCATCGGCGCAACAGGGTTACTGCTTGGACTCGCAAAAAAGCGTGGATGGAAAGGCATCTGCCTGCTAGGCGCAACATCGGGTTTCGGAGCCGAAAGAGGAACCGCCCTTTCACTCTTCAAAGTCTTGACAACAATTATCGAGGCTGAAACCCAGAAAAAGGACTGACAGGAACTGTTCTAGCTGTTTTCTTTGGCTTTCAGGGTTGCCAGTTTTTCGTGGATCATCTGGTTGGCTAACTGGGGGTCAGCCTTGCCCCTTGTTGCTCTCATTAGTTGTCCTACCAGAAAGTGAACAGCGTTTTCGTCGCCGAGGGCATCTTCCACGCATTTCGGATTTTCCCTGAAAACCGTTTCCACGGCATCCTCGAGGATGTCTCTGGAGGCTATCTTCACTAAGCCGCGTTCTTCTATGATCTGTGATGGACGTTTTCCGGTTAGCACCATTTCTGGCAGGATTCTTTTGCCGATTTTGCCGCTTATGACGCCCTTCTCAATCAGCCGAATCATCTCAACTAGGTGCTCGGGAGCGATTTTGGATTCTGTGAGCTCAAGGTTGTTTTCGTAGAGGTTCCGCAGAAGGTCGCTCATCATCCAGTTGCTGATTTCTTTGGGTCGGTCATACAGTTGCACGCTTTGTTCGAAGAAGTCAGCCAAGGCTTTGTCGCTTACCAGAACCTCAGCATCGTATCTGGGCAGGTTATAGTCTTCAACAAAGCGGTTGATTCTGGCGTCCGGCAGCTCAGGCATCCTCTCCTTAACTTCTGTGATGTGCTTGCCGGCGATGACTACGGGTACAAGGTCGGGCTCAGGAAAATAGCGGTAATCATGCTCCTCTTCCTTGGTGCGTAGGGAGACGGTTACTCTGCGGGTTTCGTCCCAGTGTCTGGTTTCAAGCTTGACGGCGACGCCCCGCTTGACCAAGTTTTTTTGGCGCATAATCTCGAAGCCGAGAGCACGCTCCACCTCTTTGAAGGAGGAAATGTTCTTGACTTCCACGCGGGTTCCGCCGATGAGGGAAATGTTGGCGTCGCACCGCATCGAACCCTCCAGCCTGCCTGAGAAGATTCCTAGGTGCTCAAAGATGGAACGAAGTTTCTGCAGGAAGACCCTTGCCTCCTTGGGGGAATCGAGGTCTGGTTCTGTGACAACTTCTAGGAGCGCGATTCCTGCGCGGTTATAGTCCACCAGCGTGTAGGGGGACGTGTCTATGGCGCCCTGATGCACCAGTCTTCCCGGGTCCTCTTCCATGTGAACCCTCCCAATTCGAATCCGCTTCCGTTTTTTGCCAGCATCAATGTCGAGGAAGCCGTCCACAGCAAGGGGAACGCCTCCAGCCTTGTCGTACTGCGAAATCTGGAAGTTTTTTGGCATGTCCGGGTAGTAGTAGTTTTTTCTGAAGAAGAACATCCGCTCCGAGACCGTGCAGTTTAGTGCCAGCGCAGCCATAACAGCGTAATCTACGGACTTCTCGTTGAGGACCGGAAGCGAGCCGGGGATTCCGAGGCAGACGGGGCAGGTTAGGGTGTTGGGGTCTTTGCCTTTGTAGTCTGAGCTGCAGCCGCAAAACAGTTTAGTTTTGAGGCTGGTCAACTGGACGTGAACCTCTAGTCCTATGCGGACTTGGCTGCGGCTTTCGGCGGACATATCTAACAAGTTAATTTTGTCTGTCAAATTTAGATGTTTTGCATTCTCTGTTAGAGGAAAATTCCGCCAAACTCTCACCGATGTGATAAAGACCAAGCATAACTCAAACCACAAAACACAACAAAGTACCTTAGAGGGCGAAATCGTTCGAGAACATGTTTACTATGTTTTAGGTTTTGTTCCTGCAGATATTGTCAGAGTCAAAGAAGACGTGTGGTTCACTAAATTAAGAAACAAAAAAATAAAATCAATTTCTAGATTCAAAAAAATCTAAAGTAAAATTTTAACGCACCCACAAGATGAGTGGAGTTGAAAGAAAGATTTACAAAAAAAGGGGAGCGTGGGATATCACAAACATTGTTGCTTGTGTCCTAGCTTCCCCGTCTTATTGGGTATCATCCTTCGTTTCTTTCCGCTTAATGAAGTATTTGTAGCCGATAAGCACTGAAATGGACGATAGCAACGCCATTACTGCGAAAGTTAAGCCTTCTGGGATTGCTTCCGAAGAGTAATTTTCGATTCCCCACGTGTTTGGAACGTCTGGGTTGGTGGGTGGCCAAGCTAGAAGTCCGGGATTGCTTGCGTCGTAAACGCCTAATAAGAAGTTCCACAGAATGCCCATTTGTACTGTCCCTGTACCCTTCGCTATAACGAATTCCAGTATCCAGTGCGGCGTGCTATTAGTCGGTGAGGCGCTTAACGAGTTAGCCCAGTCTATCTCAGATTCCCCCAAGGTTACAGGTCCCATCCACTCTCCTACTCCTCCTGTATACCATTGCAGATTGGTGTGTCCTATAATCTTGAACATGTAATCGCTGGGCTGAGGAGAAGAGCCCCCGCCCTGGTCACCGTCAATACAAAATTGCCAATAATCTTCAGCATCGTCGGTGGTGTCAGTGAAAAATTCGACAAGCCATCGTGTGGTAGCTACTGTGCCATCAAAATCCCATGTACTTGTGAAGGCAACGTCTTCGCCTATCCAAGTGAAGTCGCCGTCAGTCCATTCATCATCAGAGGTCCACATCCCATCAATAGTAGGAGTTACTACAGTCGGGTAGGAGGTTCTTTCGTAGCCTGGTTCAGCTGCCATGGCGGTTCCAACAGTCAGCAGCAGTAGACTGCAAAGCATCAATGCGCAGAAAGTTCTCACTATTCTTTCTTTCATTATTAATAACCCCCTTTTTTTATGTGATTAGTGGTTTGTTCAGTTTAACTTAAAAAATTATCTATGTAATAACGCGAAGGAGCTTTTTGTGGCGGTTTGGAGCTAAAATTTAACGCAAAAATAATTATTTTTGGAATCCAATTGTCTCCTTCATTTCATAGGAATTAGCAAAAAAATAAATCCGGACTTGGTGTGAACTTGTTTCAGCAAACTTGTGCTGTGCTGCTGATTTCCTGAAAAAAGACTGATTTCAACAATGTACCTCTATTAGGCTCCTAATAGGAACAGGTTCGGGTGAACACTCCATCGACAAAGTTCACAACTTCTTGCATGTAGTGCGAAACTGTTAAATTTGCAGGTCTCCACGGTGCAACTATGCCTAGAATCTGCCTTGTCACGCACTATTTTCCGCCCCACAAGGGAGGCATAGAGCAGGTATCCTATGAGCAGAGCAAAAGGCTGACGGAAATGGGATATCAGATTGATGTTTTGACGAGCAAATATGAGGGACGAAACATGAATCCCCTAGAGGGAATCACCATCCATCATTATCCTTCACTGAATGTGGCTAAACGTTTCGGAGTGCCCTACCCAATAATCTCCTTCAAAGCCTACAAGACGTTCATGAAGCTCATAAGCAAGTGCGACCTGGTGCACGCGCACGGGCACGTGTACATGGCTTCGTACCTGGCGGGGATGGTTGCAAAAAAGTGCAAGAAGCCCTTCATAGTGACGCAGCACAACACATTCATCGACTACAAATCGTTCCTCAACATAGTCGAGCAACTCAACGACCAGTTCATAGGCAAATCCGTTCTGAAAAACGCAGACAGAATCGCCACAGTCAGCAAAGAAACAAAAAAGTATGTTCTACGGCTGGGCGCAGACAAAACAAAAACCCAAGTGATATACAACGGCGTAGACACAGACTTTTTCCGCCCAGTAAACAAGACCCAAAGCAGAGAAAAACTGGGACTGCCCAAAAACAGGAAAATAGTCCTCAGCGTCCGCAGGCTCGTCTACAAAAACGGCTTAGACACCCTCATAGAATCAGTCCCCCATGTAGCAAGGAACCGCCCAGATGTCCTGTTTGTTGTTGCAGGAAAAGGTCCAAGCAGAAAACTCATAGAAGACCGCATAAAAGAGCTGGGAATCAGCCAAAACATCAAACTAGCCGGATTCGTCCCCGACGAGCTGCTGCCCGTATACTATGACGCCGCCGACATCTTCATGCTACCCTCAGCCTCAGGCGAGGGACTGCCGCTGGTGCTTCTGGAAGCCATGGCATGCGGAGTGCCAGTCATAGCAACAGCCGTGGGAGGAACACCCGAAATACTTGAACACATGAAAAATGGGGTTCTTGTGCCGCCCATGAATCCGGAGGCAATGGCTGAAGCAACCTCAAAGCTTCTATCAGAGGAAAATTTGGGGACGACAATCGGCGCGGAAGCCCGAAGAAACGTTGAGAACAAGTTCACTTGGACAGAAAACGTTCGCCAACTACAAAAAATTTACAGCGAATTCGTGTAGCTAAGAAACAGTTTTACACACATAGACTTTGAACAGGTTCAAGGCTGGATGGGAAATCCTCAGAATTCTTTTATTGGGACAAGCCTAAATGTAAGCATAGTCTATATAGAAGGATTGTCCGATGAAAACAGACGTTCCCGTCTTTTTCATGGGAGGGCACTGGATTGAAGGCAGACCAACGTGAAGACTTGATGGAAAAGAAAATCAAGAGGACAGAGAAGGCTTCAAACAGCATCGAAGAACGAACCATAATTATCACGATTTTTGTAGCCATCGCGATTATGGGCACAGTCTTAGTGGCTCAGATGGTACTTGAGCCCGTACAAACCGAATACTTTTCCGCAATGTATGTCCTTGATTCAGAAAAACAGGCAGAAAATTACCCAAAAACTGTGATTCTGGGCACAAACAGCACCTTCACGCTGTGGGTTGGCGTGGAAAACCAGAACGGCACAACAGTAGATTATTCAGTACAACTCATGCTGGATGACGGCTCCAGCGCAGCCGAACCTGTAGAGTGCTTCAATAGAACGGTGCTGGAGGGAGAAACGTGGGAGTTTCCGGTGACAATAAACATAGACCATCCGGGAAACAACAAAATAATCTTTGAACTGTGGTTCTTCAATACAACAAAAAACGAGTGGGACTACACAGGAACCAGACTAAACTTATCAGTTGAAGCAACCCAACAATAAAAGGAAGCCCACACGACTTATAGACCGCAAAAGAGTGCAGGCAACCTGCTTTCGGGCTCGTATACCACTTTTTCGTCATGGAATCCGCTGGTTTTTTGGAAAACTTAAGTAATGAGTAACCCCCTTAGTTTGCAGTCACAACTGGGGAATTACCTTGAAAAGCTTAGAAAACAAGGAAGTTGTTGTAACTGGCGGCGCCGGCTTCATAGGCTCCAACCTCTGCAGAACACTTTTGGAAAAAGGCGCCAAAGTAACCGCCTTCGACAACCTGTATTCAGGAAAAATGGAGTTCATAGAAGACCTTCTTGATAAGGGTCTCAACTTTGTGCAGGCGGACATCAGAGACCCAGCGGCGCTGGAGAAAGCAACAAAAAACAGTGAAGTCATTTTTCATCTGGCAGCCCAAACAAGCGTTCCCTTTTCCATGAAAAACCCCCAAGAAGACTGCGAAATCAACGTAATCGGAACATTGAATGTCCTCGAAGCCGCAAGAAAAACTGACGCCAGAGTGGTCTTCTCATCCTCCTGTGCAGTCTATGGCAATCCAGAGAAGAGACCAACGCCAGAAACTTACCCGACAAACCCAATCGCTTTCTATGGGTTGTCAAAGTTGCTTGGCGAAAACTGTTGCCGATTCCACCAAGCGACTTACGGGCTGGAGGTTGTTAGGCTCCGCATCTTCAATGTGTATGGTCCAAACTGCCACGGAGTCATGTATGATTTTCTTAAAAAACTGAAGAAGTCACCCAAAAAGCTGGAGGTGTTGGGGACAGGCAGACAGTCCAGAGATTTCGTGTATATATCGGACATGGTTGACTTTTTGCTCAGAGCTGCAACTTCTCCTGAAGCTCCGGGAGAGGCATTTAATGTTGGCACAGGAACCACAACCTCTGTGGCGGAGTTAGCAGAAATGATGATTGAAATTCTGGGACTGAAGGATGTTGACGTCTATTTCAAGGGCGGTCAAGCATGGGAAGGAGACATGGACATAACCCTAGCAGACAACAGCAAAGCCGCGAATAAGCTGCAGTGGAGACCCCAAGTCAGCTTGAAGGAAGGACTGAAAAAGTTAATAAGCTCAGGAAAATATTAGGCGCGATTTAAATGGTGTCGTTGAAGAAGAGGCTAAAAGCCATATTTATGCTTCTTCGACCGCCATACTGGCTCATGACTGGCGGTCTCTCAGTTTTAACAATACTTGTCCTGCAGGGAGGCTTACCAGAAGACCAGTGGATATTACCATTAGTTGTCTTGTCTGCAATATGCATCAGCTCAGGAGGCTTCGCCTTCAACGACTACATCGACCAAGAGTCAGACGCCATCGTCAAACAAAACAGACCCATCCCCTCCAAAGCTTTAGCGCCGTGGCATGCTCTTCTGGCAGCCATAATCCTTTTCACGATTGGATTGGCTGCATCCGTTGCACTCGACTGGGTATGCTTTGCAATCGCCCTCATGGACACGGCTCTTCTGGTTTTATACTCCAAAGTCATAAAGAAGTCAGCCGGATTTTTCGGAAGCTTTCTGATGGGCTTTCTTATAGGAACATCCTTTGTTTATGGCGAAGCCGCCCTCACTGGAACATTCACTATCATTTCGTTATCTTTGTCGTTTATGAGCATGGGCAGCATCGGCGGAAACATATTACGGGATGTGCTGAGTTTAGAGGGAGACCTGAAGGCAGGATACGCCAGCTTAGCAGCGAAACGCGGTCCAAAATTTGCCACCAAAGTTGGAGCAGTCTTCTTTTTGCTCAATGTAATAGGCTCCCCAGTGCCCTATTTGGTGAATGCAGTCGGTTGGGCATATTTGATTCCGATAATCCTCTGGGACATAATCCTCGTAGTTTCGGGATTTGCTCTTCTCAGAAACCAAGACATTAATGTGGTAAAGAAACAAGAAAGATTGGTGACCAGAACGATGATACTGATACCTATAGCATTAATTTTGGGGGTTCTAAAGTGAAGTCACAGAAGATTCTCAGGGAAACATTCAGCGTCTGCCCAGTTTGCCTAAAAAAAATAAAGGCTCAAGTCGTGGAGAAAGACGGAAAAGTTCTGATCCAGAAGGAGTGCAGCGAGCATGGAAGCTTCAATGACACCTACTGGAGCAGAGCAGACATCTACCACAAGGCTGAAGAATACAAGAAACCATCAGCCGAACCATTCAAGGACAACTGCCCCTACGGCTGCGGCGTGAACGAATGCAAAAATCATGTATCAACAACAGTCATGTCAGTCATCGACGTAACCAACGAGTGCGACTTAAGGTGCCCGATATGTTTCGCGAACGCGGCACAGCCACCTGACCTTTACGAACCAACCCAAGAAAACATCAGAGAAATGCTAAAGTTTCTGAAAAAACAGGAGCCTCCTCCCCTAGCTGTAATGTTCGCTGGCGGAGAACCCACAGTCCGCGACGACATAGTTGAAATCGTGAAGATGGCGCATGACCTGAAATATATGATTCTTCTGGCAACAAACGGCATCAGAATGTCCAACGAGCCAGAGCTTGTCAAGAACTTGAAGAAGGCTGGGTTGAATATTGTGTATCTTCAGTTTGATGGGCTCACGGATGGACCCTACGAGAAGCTGAGAAACGCGAAACTGCTTCCGAATAAGCTGCGGCTGGTTGAGCTTTGCAGGGAGCATGACATAGAAATTATTTTGGTTCCAACCCTGCAGGGCGGCATAAACGACAACGAAGTAGGCGACATGATAAGATTCGCCGCAGAAAACGTGGACATCATAAGAGGAATAGTCTTTCAGCCGATGTCCTTCACGGGAAGAACCTCCGAGTATGTTTCCAGAAAAGACAGAATCGACAATTCGTTGCTTGCTCAAAGAATCGAAGAACAGACAGGCGGAATGATCAAAGAAGAGGACATGTTTCCTGTTTCAGTCATGGTTCCGCCCCTAAAAGTCATGAACAGTTTCTTGTCCAAGGCATGGCCCCCATTTACGCCCACCCCCTACTGTGGACTGTGGAACTGGATTCTGATTTCTAGACAGGGAAAAGACAAGTTTACGCCCATCAACCGTTTCCTGAAGTACGAAAAGTTCATGGCTGACCTTAATGCCCTCAACAGCCTAATTGAGCAAAAGAAAGTTGGCAAAATCGGAATTTATCTGAGGCTGCTGTTTGCTTCTTTCCGTTCTCTAGACTGGATGAAGGTGCAGCGGGAAGCGGGTCTGTTGAATGCGATGAAGACTTTGGTTAAGATACACACTGACCCCTCATATGATTCTCTTGGCGTCATCAGGCGGAGGCTACTGCTGATTGGATGCATGGCCTTTATGGATCCCTACACCTTCGATGTGGAACGGGCACACCACTGCGTCATACACTACACAACTCCGGACAAGCGGATCATACCCTTCTGCGTATACAATATGTTCTACCGAAAACAGATAGAACACAAATTCAGTATTCCACGCATCCCAGCCAAACACAAATAGTCTTCTATTTTCTGAAGCCCCAGGTTTTAGGTAGGGAGTTTGAAGTAGTGCTCGAGTATGTGGTGGTAGTGTTCTGGGGGCAGTAGGGAATGGAAGGCTCGTTCTACGACTTCGCTGAGTGCGGGGTGAATGTGCATAGAATTGAGTATGGGTCTGCCGCTTTGGTCAGGGGTGTACATTAGGGGGATGATTTCGTGGATGAGGACAGAGGCGTATGGTCCTATGATGTGGGCTCCAAGAATCTTCATGCTGCTCCGCTCCACAATAACTTTAGCGAAGCAGTCCTTTGCGTCCATGGCTTCCCCTTTTGCCGTATCCTCGTATCTGTAAAGTCCAAACAGCAGCTTGTTTTCGCCGAACCTCTCGATTGCCGCCTTTTCGCCTAAGCCGACTGACGCGATTTCGGGATAAGTAAAGACGGCGTGGGGCACCGCATGGTAATCAGCTTTCACTTTCCGTTTCAGCACAGCGTTGTTGTATACGACGTTTGCTTCGTAGTTGGCTACATGCTTGAAGGGGTATTTGCCGTTGGCGTCTCCAAGAGCCCAAACGTTACGTTGCGAAGTCTCCAGATACTCGTTAACGACAATCCATCCGTGGCTGTCAGTTTTTATTCCCCCCTTTTCGGGATGAAGCACATCTGAAAGGGAGGCTCTTCCAGTGGCAATCAACAGTTCATCTGCCGTTACCTCCAACGTTTCGCGGGTCTCCCGGTCTACTGCAACAAGCATCTTCTTGCCTTCCGAGGAGACTTTTGCCTCTTGGACTTCATGGTTAGTGAGGATTTTCACATGTTTTCCAAGCTCCCGTTTGGCTAACGCGGAAACCTCAGGTTCCTCCTCGGGGATGAACTGGGGGTTTCTGCCGACCACCGTGACCTCCGCGCCCATGGATGAGAGGAAGTGGCTGTACTCCGCGGCTATGTATCCGCCGCCCACGATGATGATGCTTTTTGGCAGTTCATTTATGGCGAGGATTGTGTCGCTGGTGAAGTAGCCAGTTTTTTCGATTCCCTTTATGGGAGGCACAGCGGGTTTTGAGCCTGTTCCCAGAATTATCATTTTGGCGGTGATGGTTTCGTTTCCGACCTTCAGCGTGTAGGGCGCAACAAACTCTGCGGCTTCAGGGTAATAGTCCACATGCTTGGATTCGGAAAGTCCTTGGCGGATCTTGTTTATGTCCCTGTGGATTATGTTTCTCATTCTTTCCATGACAGCCTTGAAGTTGACGCTTTTTATTTCAGAGTCGATTCCAAATGTTCCCGCCTTCTCGATTGTTCGAATCAACTCTGCGGGGTAAAGAAGAATCTTAGAGGGGATGCAGCCCCTTGTTAGGCAGATGCCTCCCGGCTCATCCTTGTCTATAACGGCGACTCTGACCGTCGGATTCTCGCTAATCATCGCCTCAACAACGCTCATCGCAGAGCCTGTGCCAATAGAAATCAAATCGTACTCCTTCATAATGGAACCTCAAGAACACCTTAAATTAACAAACAATCGTCTTAAAACAGTTTTAGGTAAAGGACCAGTCGCACCAACACTTGCACCCACGAAACGGGTACAACCTTGACACGATTACAAGACAACATACCAAAACTCGCTAGGTTGATACTTTGTAGTCATTTAATTAAGGAGTAATCAAAGTTTGACTGTACAAGAATTAGTCAATTATTTGTTGTTTCCTTTTCCTTCCGAGTTGATTAATTTTCTAATCTGTTGTTCAATGTCTGTTTGACTTTTAGCTCCATAACATTCTCTCATTTGTGAAGTCCACTTTGCTAGGAAAAACAAAGCAGTAAACCAAAGAATTACCAGAACGATAAGGATTAGAAGCAATTGACCTGACTCAGATATAAGATTGAAAATATAATAGGAAATATTTTTGTCAAGCATGAGAGCATATGCAGAAGAAAGAACAACACATAAAACGCCTAATAAGTCGAAAAGCAAATAATTTGACAGTTGCTTTAGAGGGTTTTTGTTTTTAGCTGATTCTAATCTGTGTTTCTTGAGGTATGTTTCCCAGTGCAGTCCTTCAACGTTGCTTTCGATTACCAACGAGATATACGTACCATTGAAAAGAATACACCTTTGCAGTTTAAGTACTTGATAACCTAAAGGGATTACAATCACCAGCGGTAGAAGAAAGATAAATGGTGAGGGATATTCTACTGAAAATCCAAATATTGTAGCGACAGCTATTACGGTATAAACAATTAGATTGTTTTTCCGTTTATCCATTTCCAGTATTTCTTGTCTCAAAGTCTTGTATTCTTCGATACGGTTGTCGTTGGACAATCTATTACCCCCATGGACTTAGAAGTGATTGCACAAAATAATTCAAATTTGTGCTTAAAGTATTTGTGCCTAGTGAAAGATAAGATGTTGTTAGCGACATTGAGACCTTCAAGTTTGATTGGTTAATCTTTCCACAGCTAGGACACCAAATACGATTAAATCAGTTGCCTAAACGGCAGAAAAGGTGCCTCGTTGTGCTAGTGTGAGTGTTGTTCTTCGTTGGCTTCTTTTATGTGGTGTGCCACGTGGATGCTTAGCACTGTTGCGGAGCCTGCGGCGGCGCCAAGCAGCAACTGAGTGAGCATTGCACTTTGGTAGAACAGGGCAAAAACTGCAAGAGCATCAAACACCAGCGACACAACCAAGTACTGGTAGCACCAGCCTTTCATGCTTGTTCCTCCAGTGGGGTCGTTGATGCCGACAGCTAACATCAAAACAAAGAGCACCGCAAAGCCAACCGCAAAATAGATCAAATTCTCAATCAAACATTTTCACCAAACGAGTTTGTTTCGCACAATCGCTAGAAGGGGGTTTGACACAAAATTCTATATAAGGATTTCTTTAGGGTAAATATGGTCTGAATAGACAACAACTAAAGGGAACTCTTCTGTTTGTGGAACTAGTTCCGTTGCTGTCATGATTAAAGAGAGTTGATGGTTTCTAATAAGGCTAGAACCCCAGCATTTCGCGCTCTTTTCTCCAGATACTTTCTATCCAATCGGTTTCTCTGCATAATTAGCACACTTTTAACGTCTTGTTCATCTGTTACACTTCTATCGGGTCTAGCTAACTTGGTAACTATGAAATCCTCTGGAGAAATGACCCACGCCTCAAAACCTTTAACCAATTCCAGTTTTTTTCTTCTCTTCAGCAACTCATCATCAAAGTCTATTCCGTCAGGTCTCAACCACAATTCCATCTCTATTTTTTCTGTTCTATCTAAAACAACAATAACAGGGTTCAGGTAAGAGTTAACTGTAATTTCGAAATCAGCGGACTTTAACCAGTCTCGCAGGCGACCAAACGCCTCTTCTGTTTCTATTGCTACGGCTAAATCTAGATCAACAGTTGTTCGGATTCTTCCATAAAAGGGTAGAGCGTAACCGCCAATAATCATGTAAGGAATATTCTTCTCTTCAAATAGACTAAGAAGTCGTTCTAGAGACTTTAATATTGTTAGCAATTGTGTTTAACTCCATGAATAGCTGAAAAGGCGAATGCCCAGCCGCAACAAGTCTTTCTGCATAATATGCATCTCTTTTAGAGCGTTCTAAATCTTGTTTTCGTGATCTAAGCGGTTTGGTTTTTAATTTCCTGTAAGTTTCTAGGAACTCGTAGCCAAGTGATGTGAGTGTTATATGCTTCTTGGGTCTGCCGGGTTTTGCCCTTGGAACCTGCTGCAATTCCACAAGTTTTTCCTGATTCATTTCATTTACTAAAGAGATTATGTGTGTTGCGCGTGTACCTTTTACTTTCTGGATTATTTCTTTGATCCCATACGAGTTTGAGGCGGCGGCTTCGAGTATTTTGGCTTTGTGGTCCAAGGACAATTTATTTCCCTCAGGAAACTTATTACAAAATAAACAAGAACACGACACTATTTAAGCATACTGCACGATTAACGCAAGATACACAGGACGTCAACGCAGAAAAATGCGAAACACCAGAAGCTTTCAAGTTACTTTTAAGATTTACTTCAGCCGACTACAAAATTATGTTCAAGCGCACACTTCAAAACTGTTTACTGAAGAGGAAGCATATTTGTACGCTAAAAGCTTTGTTAGCAGAAGGCTTTAAAGGTTGCAAAACATTAAAACAGGAAAACACCCCACATGTGACACCTAAAAAAGGGATTCTCACTAGAGCAGGGAGAAATTAATCAAAAAACTTTCAGAGGACTACACCATCAATCGATGTTGGTTAAAAAAAAAACGAGGCGGAGAAACAATAAAATAATGACAAACAAAAACGTTCAAGCTTCAGCCGTCTACGAAGAAACCAAGCATTGGCCACCCTACACGTATAGGGATTATCCTGAAGTTGCGCCTGAGACTCTACAAGCCTTCATGGACTTTTTAGGAACCGAAAACAGCAGCAACGGAAGAAAGGAACTGCAGCCGTGGATACCCTTCTGCACAATGAAATGCAGTTTCTGCTATTTTCCCACAGAACTGACGGCCAGCAACACAGTTGGAAAGTATCTTTCTGCCTTGAAGAAAGCATTAACCATGTACGCGGAAACAAGATACGTTAGGACAAGCGAGTTCGCGGAGATATATTTGGCAGGCGGAACCCCAAGCATCATGTCCACCGAGCAGACAATCGACCTTTTGGCGTTCTGCGAAAAAAACTTTGACATCAGCGAGGAACGGGAAATCAAGGTAACAGGTTGCACTCACGATTTCGACTACAAGAAACTCAAGGCGCTGGCAGAGTATGGAGTTGACCAGCTGGATTTGGGGATACAGACCTTCGACGATGACGTTAGAAGGCTGATTAACCTCAGGGACAAGGCAAGAACGGCTGAAGAAACAATCAATACTGCACATAAGCTGGGACTGCACGTAAGCATCGACCTTATGTATAATATTCCTGGACAGACCCTGAAAGTCTGGAACAGTGACGTCCAAAGAGCCTTAGAGCTGGATGTGGAAAGCGCTGACTGTTACGCCTTGGACATCTATCCGGGAACCAAGCTGGCGCAGCAGCTTCAGTCCGGCGAATTGCCCCAGAGGGGAAATCAACATTGCGAGAAGGAGATGTATGTTGAAGCCCAGAACACCTTCAATGCGGCAGGATACAAGCCGACATGCCATAACCGCTTCTCCAGAATACCAGAGGACTTCAAAGAACCATGCATGGAGATTCTTGCTACTGGCGCAGGCTCCTTCATGGGAACGTTAGGAAAATTCTCTTACGTGGACATTGAACCTGCCAAAGCATACATTCAAACAGTTAACCGTGGAAAGTTTCCAGTATCGAAGCTTTCCGTGAGTTCAATAGAGGATGAGATGGGAAAGATGATGATGCGTCTGTATATCCGGTTGCCCGTCAACAAACTGGAGTTCAAGAGACGCTTCGGAAAATTGCCGGAAGAAGCTTTTGGAGCCACCATGGACAGACTGGAGAAAAAGGGGTTAATTGAGGTTGACGAAGAGGAGATAAAGTTAA
>Ga0307424_1000709_pt1 | contig 18011 bp, 16 predicted proteins | sample SalMarWE160320MG_FD_202157 | JGI IMG/M metagenome (GOLD analysis project Ga0307424, IMG submission 202157) | Salt marsh sediment microbial communities from the Plum Island Ecosystem LTER, Massachusetts, United States - WE1603-20 | ecosystem: Environmental > Aquatic > Marine > Intertidal zone >... | reverse complement strand
CGCGCTTTTCCGGCGTCGTCTCATCGAGTTGATCGGCGAACCACGTGGCGATGGCGCCGTCATAGGCGCCGGTATGCGCGAACGCCTTGGCTGCGAGCGTCTTGCGAAGGTCGAACGTCGTCCCGCCTTCGAGGCGCTCGATCTCGTCGAGCACGTCCATATAGTCGGCCGGATCCACAACAACCGCGACGCTTCCGTGGTTCTTCGCCGCGGCGCGGATCATGGCCGGCCCGCCGATATCGATGTTCTCGATGCAGACGTCGAAATTGCCGCCAGCGCGGACCGTCGCCTCGAACGGATAGAGATTGACCACGAGGAGATCGATCGGCGGGATACCCTGCTCGGCCATCGCCGCCTCGTGCTCCGCGTTGCCGCGCATGGCGAGAAGCCCGCCATGGATCTTCGGGTGAAGCGTCTTCACCCGCCCGTCCATCATCTCCGGGCTCCCCGTGATCTCGGCGACGTCGGTGACGTCGAGCCCGGCATTGCGCAGCGCCTTGGCCGTCCCGCCGGTCGAGACCAGCGCGATCCCGCGATCGCTGAGCGCCTTGGCAAATTCCACGAGGCCCGTTTTGTCGCTGACCGAGAGCAGCGCACGGGCAATCTTGCGTGTCTCCATCAGGCTAAGCGCCGCTATCGCCGGCGTCGTTGGGATCGACCAGGGGGTGCGGTGCCTCGTCGCTGGTCTTCTCGATGTTCCAGAGGATACGAACCTCTCTCGCCTCGCCCATCATGCCGCTCAGCACGACTTGCGTGGTCGGCTGCGGCCCGCGCGGGTCGGCGAGCAGCACGCTCTCCTCGATCGCGGTCTCCTCGGCGTTGGAACTGATCCGCCAAGTCTCGCCGTTGCGCAGGATCAGGGTCACGGTGTTGCCGTCACCGGTCGCTTGCGCCTTCACGCTCGGATGCAGATGAAAGCGGATGGCGTAGGAACCGGCAATCAGCCCATGCGGGCTCTTGAGCCCGCGCGTCGAGAGCTTGTCCTCGGCGCTGAGAAGGTTGCCGGAGGGTGCGATGAGGATCTGCCGCGAATGGCTCACCCCGTACCGGCCCATATAGCCGTCATGGGAGCCTTTGATGCGGAGGTTGTCGCCCTGGTCCGAGAACGCGCCTTGGGGGTTCAGCGGGCCGACCAGCGTCGCGTCGGCCGGCGGCTGCGTGCCGTTGGCCCCGCCCGAGAACTCGGCGAGCGAGTCTTCCTCGAGGCTTAAGGTGGAGTGCGCCGGCGTGGTGCGCGAGAACAGCCGCCACTCGTCATGGTCGGGCGACGGCGCGCCGCAATTGATGATCATGGGGGCCGTGCCTGAGCTCATCTCGAAGGACAGGAACCCGGCATGGGCCTGGGTGCTGAGCGAGGCGACCGGCGGCGGCCCGAGGTCGCAGAGGATCAGCGTCGCGCCGGTCTCGACCCGCACATAGCCGGAGTTGGCCGCGGTGCGCACCGGCGCGCCCTCGATATCGTCATAGGCAAGCACGGTGGCGAGCGCGTCGGTCGGCGTCGGGCCGGCGCCATTGAACCGAGCCAAAGTGCCGTCGCCGAGCCGGAAGAAGCGCAGCATCGGCATGATGCGGTCGATGGCGTCGGTCAGCTCCTTCGGCGGCACGCGGTCGCGCGCCACGAAGCATTGCCGCAAGGGCAGCAGGTCGAGCAGGAGCTCGATCAGCGCTTCAGGATTGCGCGAGATATGCCCGCCGTCGGGCAGGATCTGCCGGTCGAGCTCCTTGCAGAAGGGCCGCGTGTAGCGGTCGACCACCGCCTGCTGCTCGGCGATGCACAGCCCGGCATAGAGCAGCGCCGTCAGCGTGAGGAGGCGCGGCACGCCGTCCGGCGTGTCGCGATAGCTGGCCGAGAGATAACGAAGCTGCGCGGTGAGCGCCTTGAGGAACGACTCGTAGGCCTGCGGCTCGCCCGTATCGAGAATGAGCACCGAGTTGGAGAGCCAGGAGATCACCCGGCGGGCGACGATCTCCGGCTGCCAGGCCAAGCCGTGAATCTGACGGCGCAGACGAATGAAGTCATGGACCAGCGCCTTTGCCTGCTCGCGCGACAGCTCGCTGTCGGCGGCGCGCAGATGGCGCAGCCAGCCGAAGCCGTAAAGCTCCCGGGCCCAGTTGGCGGATGGCGGCCGGATCTCGAAGGGCGAGTCCGCGCCGAGCTCGGCGAGCTTTCCGGCAAGCCCGAAATGGCCGTTATAGATCTCGGTGGCGAAGCTCGGGTCGGCGGTGCGCAGCTCCTGCGGGGCCAGCAGAAGCTGCTCTGCTTGGCCGCCGGGGTAGCTGATGGAGGCCATGCTTGAGAGCATCAAGCGGCGAAACGTGCTCGGGCCGCCAAGATGCACCTCTTGAACGCGAGATCCGCGCTCGAAGGCCTGATCACCCGTCATATGGGTCATTCTCCAGTCAGCCCGCGCTTGTGCTCAAAGCGCAGGCTCCCCCGCCGCCGTAGTACTCCTGCGGGGGGCATTTTCGGGCAGTGCGCGTCCGGGGGCAAGTGGGATGCGGATAATCGTTAATTAGAGCGGGTCAGCCGGGCCGCGAAAAACCCGTCCATGCCGCTCCATTCCGGTGCCTCGAGCTTGAGATCGAAGGGAAACGTGCGAATGCAGCCCGAGGCTTGCGTCCACGGCGCATCGCCGAGCGGCTCATCCTCCCGGACCGGATCGAGCGCAAGGCCCGCGTCGCGCGCCATCAGCGCGGCCACCTGGCTCTCGCCTTCTTCCGGTTCGAGCGAGCAGGTGGAATAGACCAGGGTGCCGCCCGGCTTGAGCAGGGTCACGGCATTCTCGAGGAGCTTTCTTTGCGTCGCGACCAGTTCCGCGATGTCCCGATCGGATTTCAGATACGGGATGTCGGGGTGCCGCCGGATCGTGCCGGTGGATGAGCAGGGGGCATCGAGCAGAATCGCGTCGAAGCGCTCCTCCGGAAGCCACAGGGTCGCATCCGCCTGCACGGCCTCTGCCTTGAGGCCGAGCCGCGTCAGGTTCTCGGCAAGCCGGTCGAGCCGGGCCTTGGAGTTGTCGACGGCCACCACCGAGGCCCCGGCGAGCAGAAGCTGCGCCGTCTTGCCGCCGGGCGCGGCGCAAAGATCGGCCACGCGCTTGCCCGCCACGCCGCCCAGAAGTTGTGCCGGGAGCGAGGCTGCGGCGTCCTGCACCCACCACGCGCCCTCGGCAAAGGCAGGCAGCTCCTCGATCCGGCCCTTGGGCAGGAGGCGGACGCCGCCCGTCGGCAGCACCCGGCCCGAGAGCCGTTCGGCCCAAAGCTCAGGCTCTGCCTTCACGGTGAGATCGAGGGGCGGCTCGACCAGATGGCAAGCGGCGATCGCCCGCGCCCGTTCCTCGCCCCAGGCGGCGACCCAGCGCGACCACAGCCAGTCGGGCGTGTTGATCCGTGCGGCGTCGAGGCTGGCGGCGATGCCTGCGCCCTTCTCGGCCACGCGGCGGAGAACGGCGTTGACCAGCTTGTCGTAGCGTTTGGCGCGCGGGTCCCATTGGGCAAGCCGCACGGCGAGATCGATGGCCGCGTGCGCCGGCGTGTTGAGGAAGAGCAGCTGCGCCGCGCCGGACAACAGGATCGGGTAGAGGGTGCCCGCCTTGGCCGGCAGTCCGCGCTCGAGAAACGTGTTCAGCACGTAGTCGATCTGCCCGCGCCGGCGCAACGACACGCCCACGATGGCCCGGGCCAGCGCCCGATCGCGCGCCGGCAAGTCGAACATGTAGCCGCCGTCGAGCGACCGTCCGAGCACCTCGTCGAGCGGCTGCTTCTTCTGCAACACGGCGTCGAGCAGGGCGGCTGCGGCACGGCGCGCCGGCAGGCCGACCTGAAGGTCGCGCGTGGGTGAGAGGCGTTTCGCCTCTTTCCGTGCGGTCATGGTCATGGGGTGTAACAGCAGGTGGGGTTGCGACCCAAGGGGGGCCAGGCCAAGAAATCTAGCCCCAGGGCCCGTGCCGATAGCCAGCGGATTGTCCGCCGGACCAAGGGCCAGAAGGCTCCGCCGCCATGCGCGGAACCGCGCCTGTCGCGCCCATTTCCTTGGACATGGCGACGAGCCGCGCCACCCGGTTTTCCACGCTCGGGTGGGTGGAGAACAAATTGTCCATGCGCGCGCCGGACAGCGGGTTGACGATGAAGAGATGGGCCGAAGCCGGATTGCGCTCGGCCACCATATTGGGGATCTGGTGCGCCGCGCCGGCGATCTTCTCCAAGGCCGAGGCGAGCCATAGCGGGCGCCCGCTGATCTCCGCGCCCTCGCGGTCGGCCTCGTATTCGCGCGTGCGGCTGATGGCCATCTGCACGAGACCCGCCGCCAGCGGTCCGAGAATCATCAGCGCGAGCGCGCCGATGAAGCCGACTTGATTGTTGCCGTTGCCGCGGCCGCCGAAGAAGAAGGCGAAGTTGGCGAGCATGGAGATGGCGCCGGCGATGGTCGCCGTGATCGTCATCAGCAACGTGTCGTGGTGCTTGATGTGGCCGAGCTCGTGCGCGAGCACGCCGGCAAGCTCGTCGTGCGTGACGGTCTGCATCAGGCCGGTGGTGACGGCGACGGCCGCGTGCTCCGGGTTGCGGCCGGTGGCGAAGGCGTTCGGTTGTGGGTTCTCCATGATGTAGACCTTCGGCATCGGCAGGCCCGCATTTTGGGCGAGCTGCTGCACCAGGCCGTAGAGTTCCGGCGCCGAGCGCTGGTCGACCTCGTGCGCGCCATACATGCGCAAGACCATCTTGTCGGAATTCCAATAGGCGAACAGGTTCATGCCGCCCGCGATGAGGAGCGCGATGATCATGCCGCTCTGGCCGCCGATGAGGAATCCGATCCCCATGAAGAGCGCGGTCAGCGCCGCAAGCAGGATGGCGGTGCGGAAATAGCTCATGGAACCCCTTCAGACCTCTCGAGACCTCACGCCGGCAAAATCCGGTGCCCTCAATATGTTGGAGGCGAGAGGGCCGTGCGCAAGAGCCTGGGGACGCGAGGAAAACCGGGTTCCCGCGGCCGATCTCGGGCCAATGGTTTCCGGCGCGCTTACCTTAACGCTTCGTCAATCGGAAGCCCGCATGCTGCCTGGCTGAAACGCGTTCGAGGAGTTGCCGCACCATGTCAGCCGCCCTTCAGACTTCCACGCCCGCCCCGAAATCGAGATCGCGCCGCGCCAAGAGCCGCCCGTCCTCGGAGACCCAGCTCACGGCAGAGCAGAAGCGCCTCATCGGCTTGAGCTTCCTGCGCATCGAGCCGGCGCTCGATCTCGTGGCCCAGCTCTTCTTCCTCAAGCTGTTCCGCCTCGATCCCAGTCTCCGCAAGAAGTTCGCCGGCCCCGTCGAGGTTCAAGCGCGCAAGTTCGCCGCCGGCGCTAAGCTCGCCATGATCTCGCTCGGTCATGAGGATGGTCTGGCCCCGACCCTCAAGCTGCTCGGTGCGCGGCATCGGCAGATCGGCATTCGCACCCGCCACTACCGCACCATGTCACGGGCGCTGGTGTGGACGCTGGAGCGGTCGCTCGACAAGGAGTTCGACCGCGACACCAAGGACGCGTGGAACACGCTTCTCGCCTATTTCACCAAGGTGATGGCGGGCTGACGCCGCCAAAGACGATGTTTACTCGGGGGCCTCCTCGGAGGCCCCTTCACTCTCGTGAACGAGCTTCACCTGCACCTTGCCGTCCTCGCCCACATACACCATCACGTCCTGATCCGGCTCCACGACCTCGGTCTTGCCGTCTACGGAGAGCTGATCGTCCGTGACGACGACCTCGTGACCGTCCACGACGACCTTCATGCCGTTGGCGATCGACTCTTGCGTCATGTCCTTGTAGTGCCCCGCCACCGTGACCGTCCGGTTGCCCACGGTCAGGGACAGCGCCTGGGTGGTGTCGTCGCTCGCGCCCCAATTTCCGATCACGAGCACGAAGACGATCACAAGCGCCAGCACGATTCCTAGGCCGGCCAATATTCGCAACAACCACGACATCCGCTTCGCCTCCCCAATGCGCCGTCTGTGTGCGCAGGTTTTTCTTAGGCTGGTTTCCGGTTCTGACGGTTCTCGATGAGATCTGACACGACGCCGGGATCAGCCAGCGTGGACGTGTCGCCGAGATTGCCGAATTCGTCCTCGGCGATCTTGCGCAAGATGCGCCGCATGATCTTGCCGGACCGCGTCTTCGGCAATCCCGGCGCGAACTGGATCTGGTCGGGCGAGGCGATCGGCCCGATCTCCTGGCGTACCCAGTCGCGCAACTCCTTTTTTAGCGCGTCAGAGGGTTGCTCGCCCGCCATCAAGGTCACGTAGCAATAGATGCCTTGGCCCTTGAGGTCGTGCGGATAGCCGACCACGGCGGCTTCCGAGACCTTCGGATGGGCGACCAGGGCGGATTCGACTTCCGCCGTTCCCATGCGGTGCCCGGACACGTTGATCACGTCGTCGACCCGGCCGGTGATCCAGTAATAGCCGTCCGCGTCCCGCCGGCACCCGTCGCCGGTGAAATACTTGCCTTTGTACGTGGAGAAATAGGTCTCCACGAAGCGCTTATGATCGCCATAGACCGTGCGCATCATACCGGGCCACGCATCGAGGATGACGAGATTGCCCTGCGCTTCGCCTTCGAGCAGGTTTCCTTCGTTGTCGACGATCGCCGGCTGGACGCCAAAGAACGGCAACGTTGCCGAGCCTGGCTTGAGCTTGGTCGCGCCCGGCAGCGGCGTGATCAAGATGCCGCCGGTCTCCGTCTGCCACCACGTGTCGACGATCGGGCAACGTCCCTCACCGACCACGTGGTAGTACCATTCCCACGCCTCCGGATTGATCGGTTCGCCCACGCTGCCGAGCAGGTTGAGCGACTTGCGGCTGGTGCGCGTCACGTAATCGTCGCCCGCGCCCATGAGCGCGCGGATCGCCGTCGGCGCCGTATAGAAGATATCGACCTTGTGTTTGTCGACGACCTGCCAGAACCGCGATGCATCCGGGTAGTTGGGCACGCCCTCGAACATCAGCGTCGTCGCGCCGTTGGCGAGCGGCCCATAGACGATATAACTATGGCCCGTGACCCAGCCCACGTCCGCCGTGCACCAGAAGACATCGCCGTCGTGATAGTCGAACACGTACTGATGCGTCATCGCGGCGTAGACGAGATAGCCGCCTGAGGTGTGCAGCACGCCTTTGGGCTTTCCGGTCGAGCCCGACGTATAGAGGATGAACAGCGGATCCTCCGCGCTCATCTCCTCGGGCGGACACTCCGCGGGCACCTTGGCCATCTCCTCGTCGAGCCAGAGATCCCGCCCAGGCGTCCACGGCACGTTGCCCCCCGTATGCCGGACCACGAGCACGTTCTTCACGTGGCCGTTCTTCGCCAGCGCCGTGTCGGTATTGGCTTTCAGGGGGATCTTGCGGCCGCCGCGCAAACCCTCGTCGGCGGTGATGACGAAATTCGATTCGCAGCCCTCGACGCGTCCGGCCAGCGCGTCCGGCGAGAATCCGCCGAACACAATCGAATGGATGGCGCCGATGCGCGCGCATGCCAACATGGCGTAGGCGGCCTCCGGGATCATCGGCAGATAGATCGTGACCCGGTCGCCCCTCTTGACGCCGTGGGCTTTCAGCACATTGGCGAAGCGGCAGACATTGTCGTAGAGCTCGCGATAGGTGATGTGCCGCGCTTCGGTGTTCGGGTCGTCCGGCTCCCAAATGATGGCGGTCTGCTTGCCGCGCTTCTTTACGTGCCGGTCGACGCAGTTCTCCGCGACGTTGAGCGTGCCGTCCTCGAACCATTTGATCGAGACGTTGGGAAACTCGAACGTGGTGTTCTTGACGCGCGTGTAGGGCTTGATCCAGTCGAGCCGCTTGCCTTCTTTCCCCCAGAACTTGTCGGGCTTTTCGACGCTCTTCTCGTAGAGCTTGTCGTACTCGCCCTTGTCGATGAAAGCCTTTTCCTTCCACTTTTTGGGAACCTTCACCGGCTCGACTTTGAACTTCTCATGCTCGGACATTTGCCCGTTCCTCCCTACGCGAACGCGTCGTTTTCCGCGCGCCCAGTTTGATTATCTCGCACGAACGCGGGAGGCCATCCCGCGGCGTGAGGTCCTTCTAGACACCGAAGGCGCCGATCACGGCGCCCATGACCACGAGCACGGCGAGCCAGTGGCCACCGTCGATCAGCGTAAGCATTGGCTTCGCGCCAGAAAAGGCGTGGTTGACCCCCATGGTGGTGATCACGAAGCCAACCCAGACGAGCACGCCGCTGATCGCGCCACCTCTTACCGTCACGTCGCCCAGATGGCCCATCAGTCCGGCCAGCATCAGAGCCATGACGAAAAGGGCAATCAGGGCGATGACGAAGGGCAGCGCCTTGGCCGAGCCCCCAGGCCGCAACTCGTCTTTCGTCTTGCCGAGTGCACGCAGCCAGGGGCCGCCCAGCACCATGTACCACACCGCGCCGAGGCCGAAGCCAGCGAGCGCGGCAATGATGACGGCGATATAGTTGATCCCTGAAAATGCCATGGCTCTCCCCCTCAATTCTCCCGCCCCGGGACTTTACCTCAGGAGCGGCGCCTCGGGCACTAAGCTGTTGGAGGATTTGCAAGGCCGCCGAGCGCGCAGAGTTTCCGCCATTCGGCTGCGGTCACGGGCTGCACCGAGAGGCGCGAGTTCTTGACCAGCACCATGTCCTCCAGCTGCGGGGTGTCCTTGATCTCGGCCAGCGTGACCGGCCTCGGCAGGTCGGCGACCGCCGCCACGTCGACGCACTCCCACTGGCCAGTGCCGTCGGTGGAGTCCGGATGCGCCTCCGCGACCACCTTGACGATGCCGACGCAGGCCTTCTCCCCGACCGAATGGTAGAAGAAGGCGAGGTCGCCCTTTTTCATGGCGCGCATGTTGTTGCGCGCCTGGTAATTGCGCACGCCGTCCCACTCGGCGCCTGTCTTGCCCTCTTTCTTCTGATCCTCCCAAGACCAGGTCCCGGGCTCCGATTTCATCAGCCAATACGCCATGAGGGCCCGCCGCTACTCTTCGTCGTCGCTGTCGGCATTGTCGATGGTCCACAGCCACGGGCGGATCTCGACGCTTTCGAAGAGGCCCGCCCTGGCGAAGGGATCGCCGTCGGCGATGGCGCGCGCATCCCTGAGTGACTCCGCATCGATCACGATCAGGCTGCCGTTCATGGTTTGCCCGTCCTCTTCCGTGAATGGGCCTGCGAACAGCAGCGTATCTCCGAGGCTCTCGAGATAAGCGAGATGCTCGGGGCGGTTCGCCTTGCGAATGGCAAGGCCGCCCGGCTTGTCAGTACAGATCAACGCAAACAACATCGGATGTCCCCCTTACAAGGCGATGACGCTATTGCGGCGCTCGGCGGCTGTCCATCGCCCGTCACAGTTCCGATCGCAGCGGCCGGGCCAGCAGCGCCTCGATGGCCTCGTCGACGGTGACGCGGCCCGAGACCACGGCGTGCACCTGCTCGGCGATCGGCAGCTCGATGCCGCGCGTGCCGGCGATCTCGACCATCGCTGCGGCAGTCGGCACGCCCTCGGTCACCGTCAAACGGCCCTTGAGGGCCTCATCGACGCTCCGGCCTTGCCCCAGCGCGATGCCGAACGACATGTTGCGCGATTGCGGGCTGCCGCAAGTGAGCACCAGATCGCCGAGGCCGGAGAGGCCGATCATCGTCTCGAGTCGCGCCCCGAGCGCCACGCCGAACCGGGCCATCTCGGCAAAGCCGCGCGTTACAAGCCCGGCATGGGCGCTGGCGCCGAGCGCCTTGCCCACGACGATGCCCGCGGCGATGGCATAGACGTTCTTCACGGCGCCGCCGATCTCCGCGCCGATCACGTCGCCACTCCAATAGCAGCGAAACGGCGGGTGGCTTAAGGCATGGGAGAGGGCGCTCCCGAGATCCTCGTCTGCCGTCGCCATGGTCACCGCGGCCGGCAGGCCATTGGCCACGTCGACGGCAAAGCTTGGGCCCGACAACACGGCGATCTCGGCCATAGGCAGCAGGTCGCCGGCGATTTGCGACATCAGTCTGCCGGTCTTCTGCTCGATGCCCTTGGAGCAAATGACGAACGGTTGACCCTCCTTCACATAAGGATTGAGCTCGGCCGCGATGGCGCGCAGATGCTGCGCCGGCGTCACCATCAACAGCATGTCGCATGTGGCCGCCTCGCTGAACGAAGCGGTCGCTTCGATCGCGGGATCGAGGGGAACCCCCGGCAGGAACACGTCGTTCTCGTGGGTCTCGTTGATGGCGAGGATCGTCGCTGGCTCGTGTGCCCAGATGAGCACGTCGCGCCCGGCGCGCCGTGCGGTAATGGCGAGTGCCGTTCCCCACGCGCCCGCGCCGATAATCCCAACCGATTGAAGCGCCATGTCCGTCCCCCCGCTCCTTCTTAGCGCAGTTTCGGGCTTTGCGTGTACTCAAGCCTTGACGCCGGCACCAAGTGCGGGCGGCGCATCCGCATCAAGCGGCCAGCGCGCCCGGGCCGGTGCGGCGAGATCGTCGATGAGCCCGCGGGCGAGCCGCATGGCCCCCGCCCAGGCGATCATGGCGGCATTGTCGGTGCAGAGCGCCGGCGGCGGCACGACGAGGCGGAATCCGCGGGCGTCTACCATCTCTTCGAGCGCGCGCTTGAGCCGTTGATTGGCGGCGACCCCGCCGGCCACGACAAGTGCCCGTTGTGCACCGGGACCAAGCCGCTCTTCGTAGATGTCGATGGCGCGCGCCGTGCGATCGCTGACGACGTCGGCCACGGCCTCCTGGAAGCTCGCGCAAAGGTCGGCGATGGTCTGCGGCTCGAGCGGTGCGCGCTTCAGCGCCTCGTGGCGAAGCGCCGTCTTGAGCCCGGCGAGCGAGAAGTGCGGCTCCTCGCGCCCGAGCATCGGCCGCGGCAGCTTGATCGAGGCTTGCCCTTGCGCTGCAAGACGCTCCACCTCCGGGCCGCCGGGATAGCTCAAGCCCAGCAGCTTGGCGGCTTTGTCGAACGCCTCGCCCAACGCGTCGTCAAGCGTGGTACCGAGCCGCTCATACGCGCCGACGCCCTTGACGATGAGGAGCTGCGTATGGCCGCCGGACACGAGCAAGAGCAGATAGGGGAATCCAAGCCCGTCAGTGAGACCGGCGCTCAGGGCGTGCGCTTCGAGATGATTGACCGCCAGGAAGGGTTTGCCGAGTCCGAGCGCGATTGCTTTCGCCGTGGTGACGCCGACGATCAGCCCGCCGATCAGCCCGGGCCCTGCCGCCGCGGCGACCCCGTCGACCGCAGCGAAACCCAAGTCTGCGTCTGCCATCGCCTGTTTGATCGCCGTGTCGAGCAGATCGACATGGGCGCGCGCGGCGATTTCTGGCACGACGCCGCCATAGGCCGCGTGCAGGTCGAGCTGCGAGCGCACCACATTGGACAGAATCTCGCCGCGCCCGTCCGCGCTCAGGCGCACCACCGAGGCCGCCGTCTCGTCGCAACTCGTCTCGATGCCGAGCACGACGAGGGGGGCGTTCTTTCCGCTTTCCGTCATGCTTCTTTCTATACGGTCCGAGAGGAGATTGAAGGGGAAGGCGAAACGGGCCATTAATGCGGAACGTTTGACCCTTTTTCCTGTCAGCTCAAGGAGTTCCTCCTTTGCCGGCCCCAATTCTCATCGGCACCCGTGGCAGTCCGCTCGCATTGTGGCAGGCGCGTCACGTGCGCGATCGCTTGGGCGAGGCCCATGGGCTCAGCGAGGGCGATGTCGATCTCAGCGTCATCACCACCTCGGGCGACCGCATCCAGGACAAGCCGCTGGCGGACTTCGGCGGCAAAGGCCTGTTCACCAAGGAGATCGACGAGGCGCTCCTCAATGGCGACGTCGCCCTTGCCGTGCACTCGATGAAGGACCTGCCAACGGTGCTTCCCGACGGGCTTTGCATTGCCGCCGTGCTACCGCGCGCCGATATGCGCGATGCGTTTATTGGCCGCAAGGCGCCGTCTTTGATGGAACTTCCGCCGGGCGCCGTGGTTGGCACCTCGTCCTTGCGGCGTGGCGCTCAGGTGAAGCGCTTGCGCCCCGACCTCCGCGTCATCGACTTCCGCGGCAATGTCGAGACGCGGCTCAGAAAGCTTGATGAAGGCGTCGCCGATGCGACGTTGCTTGCCATGGCCGGTCTCGATCGTCTGGGACTTGCGTCCCACGCGACCTCGATCCTTTCCACCGACGAGATGCTGCCCGCGGTCGCCCAAGGCGCCATCGCCGTCGTCGCCCGGGCGGACGACCTCGACACGCTTCGCCTGCTCTCGTTCCTGAACGATCCGCAGACCGCCACGGCTGTTGCTTGCGAACGCGCCTTTCTCGCCCGTCTCGACGGCTCCTGCCGCACGCCGATCGCCGGGCTTGCCGAGATCAACGACGACATCCTGCGCTTTCGCGGCTTGATCCTGTCGCCAGGCGGCGCAGAATGGCACGATATCGAGGTGACCGGTGAGGCCGAGCATGCCGAAGCGCTCGGTCGCGATGCCGGTGAAGAAGTGCTCGCCCGTGCGGGCCCCAACTTTCTCGCGAAGCTACCGTGATGCCGATGCGTGTGCTGGTGACCAGGCCTGAGCTCGATGCGCGCCGTGAGGCGGAAGCCCTGTTGGCGCGCGGGCATGAGCCCGTGCTCGCGCCGCTGCTCGAAATTGAGTTCCTCAAAGACGTGCCGCTGGATCTCGAGGGCGCGCAAGCCATCATCATCACCAGCCGCAACGCGCTGCGTGCGCTCGCCGACCACCCGCAGCGCGAAGAGGTCACCGCATTGCCGCTCATCGCGGTAGGCGAGGCGACCGCATGGGCGGGACGCAAGTTCGGCTTTCACGAAGTCACGATCGGGCCGGGCACAGGCGCGGGACTTCCGCCGATCATCCGCCGCGAGGTGCACCCCGAGAAGGGCGCACTGGTGCACATCGGCGCGGAGAAGGTTGCGTTCGACTTGAAATCCGCACTGGAGGCGGATGGCTACGAGGTGCGCCGGCCGGTGCTTTACCGGTCGCATGCTGTCGAGAGTCTTCCCGAGCCGGTGGTCTCCGAACTCGCCGGCGGCACGATCAAGGACGTCCTCCTCATGTCGCCCCGCACGGCCCGGATTTTCGCCCGGCTCGCGCAGAGTCAGGGTGTGGTTACGAACGCAAAGGATCTGGTTTGCTATTGCCTGTCGAAGGCGATAGCAGAGCCGGTGATCCCGCTGGGATTCAAGGTGTATGTCCCGGCGCATCCGCGCGAGGAAGATCTCCTTGCGCTTCTGGACTTCGGCACGCCATCTTCGTGAAAACGCGAATCTCTTAGATGCAAAGGTGATGAGCTGATGGTCGGCTCTTCCAATGATAAACGCAGCGGTCCGGACCCCGCGGGCAAACGCGCAGGCCCGACAATCGAGGGCACCGCGACCGAGGTGGCTGTCGAGCCGTCGCCCGAGGCGGCCGCAGCGAAGGACGATGAAGCGGCGAAGACGGACCAAGAGGCCCCGGAGCTGGCGACCGGCGATGGTGACACGGAACAGACCGGAGAGACCGCCACCGACGATGAGGAGCCGGAGGCGAAGGCGGCCGCTGCCCCAAGCACGAGCGGCTCCCGCGTAGGATCGGTTCTTTCCCATCTCACCGCAGGCCTCCTCGGCGGCCTCGTTGGCGCCGGCGCGATCGCCTTCGCCTGGACCTATCTGCCGACGAACCAGCCCGCCGAAACGCCGGACCTCAAGCCGCTGCAAGATCGCCTGGCCGCGCTCGAGGCGGCGCCCGAGGCCCCGGACAGCGGTCCGGAGATCGCGAAGATGGAGTCGCGGCTCGACGCGCTCGAAAGCAAGAAACCCGAGTCGTCACCTGATGTCGCAGCCCTTGCCGATCGCGTGAGCCAGCTCGAAGCAAACCTGAAATCGATGGCGGAAGCAGCGAAGCAGGGCGGTTCGGTCGGTGACGCGGCCGCCACGAGCCAGCAGATCAATGCCGCCGAGCAGCGCCTCGATGACAAGATCACGACCGCTTTGGCCGAGGCTAAGACCGCCAATGACGCCTCCATCGCCGCTCTCAAGAAAGAGGTCGCCTCGATCGATGCGAAGCTCAAGGCGCTTGCCAATGCCGAGCTCGGTTCGGGCGATGCGTCGCGTCTCGTGCCTGAGATCACCGATCTCGATGAACGGATGAACAAGCTCGAATCGATGCTTCCTGCGCTTGCCAACGCGGTCGATAGCGATACCCGGGACACCAAGGCGGCCACCTTGGCCATCGCCTTCGCCAATCTGCGCGCCGCGGTCGAGCAAGGCCGGCCTTATGCGACCGAGCTCTCGACCTTGGCGGCGCTATCGCCCGGCACCGGAGATCTCGGTCCGCTCCTCGACTACGACGACGAGGGGATCCCGACCATCGCCCAGCTCAAGGTCTCATTCGAGGACGCGCGCGATAAGGCGCTTGCGACCCCCACCCCCGACGCGAACGCCTCCCTGGCCGACCGCCTGATGGCGAGCGCCGAATCCCTGGTCAAGGTCAAGCGCGTCGATGCGCAAGCCGAGGGCGATACGCCCGAGGCCGTGCTGGCGCGCGCCGCAGGGCAGCTCGAGAAAGGCGACCTCGCCGCAACCGTGAAGCAGGTCGAGACGCTGCAAGGCGCCCCGCGCACGGCGTTCGCGAGCTGGCTCGATCAAGCGAAGGCGCGGCTTGCCGCCGACGAGACCCTGCAACGTCTTCAGAGCCTCTTGCTCGTCTCCTTAGGGGGAGGCGGAGCGCCCAACCAGACGGACCAGCAAGACTAGAAGATGACCCGCATTCTCATTTTCGTTCTCATCATCGTGGCGGCGGCTCTAGGGCTTGCCTGGCTTGCTGACCGGCCCGGAACGGTCACCGTCGAGTGGCTCGGCTATCAGATCGAGACATCCGCCTTTGTGGCGACGCTTGCGATCGTCGCGTTGGTGGCGGCCTTCATCCTCGCCTTCGCGCTTCTGCGCTATCTGTGGACACGGCCTGCGGCGGTCACGGCCTATGTGCGCGAGCGGCGGCGCCAGCAAGGCTTTGAAGCCCTGTCGCGCGGGCTTCTCGCCATCGGTGTCGGCGACCGCTCACAGGCGCAGCGCTATGCCGGCATCGCGGGACGTGCGCTACCACGCGAGCCACTGACGGCGCTGCTCAAGGCTCAGGCCGCTCAGCTCAAAGGCGACCAGGCGGCGGCGCGGCGTGCCTTCCAGTCGATGCTGGAGCGCCCTGAGACTCAGCTTCTCGGCGTGCGCGGCCTGTTCCTGGAAGCCAAGCGCGCCGACGACACGGACGCCGCGCGCACTTTGGCTGAGCAGGCGGTGCAGCGTAATCCCAAGCTTGCCTGGGGCGTCAACGCGCTGTTCGATATTCAAGCGCGCGCCGGCGATTGGGAAGGCGCGCTGAACACGCTCGCCATCGCGCGCCAGAACGGCCACGTCGATAACGACACCGCCAACCGCCGCCGCGCCGTGCTGCTCACGGCCGAGGCGCGCGAGGCGGAAGCCTTCGACCCCGACCGGGCGTTGACGCTCGCCAACGAGGCGCTGCGGCTGGCGCCATCGCTGGTGCCGGCCGCGGAGCTTGCAGGCCGCATCTTCGCGTCAAAGGGCGAGTCCCGCGCCGCCTCGCGCCAGATCGTCCGCACGTGGAAGCTCTCGCCCCATCCGGATCTCGCGGTGGCTTACGCCTTCGCCCAGCCCGGCCTCTCCCCACGCGACCGGCTGAAGCGCGCCAAATATCTCGCCGGCCTCACGCCCGATAACATCGAAGGCCATATTGCCGTGGCCGACGCCGCCATCGACGCCCATGAGTGGCAGGAGGCGCGCGATGCGCTTGCGCCTTATCTCGAGGACCACCCTTCGGCGCGCGTTTGCACGCTGATGGCGCGGATCGAAGGCGGCGAGGGCGACAAGGGACGCGAGCGCGAATGGCTCGCCCGCGCCGTGCGCGCCCCGCGCGACCGGGCCTGGATTGCCGACGGCTATGTGTCCGACCGCTGGCTGCCGGTATCGCCGGTCACCGGCGCGGTCGATGCCTTTGAGTGGAAAGCGCCGGTTGATGCCATCGGCCGCGGCGACGACAAACGTCTCATCGAGGAGCTGGCGCCGCCGCGCGATGCGAGCGCCATGGCGCCGGCGACCGCCGAGCAGCCCGCGGTGGTCGATGTGACTCCCACCGCGCGAGAGGAAACGCCGGTGGAGGAAGCGCCGCCGCCGGAAAAGCCTGCCGAGGAGAAAGCCCCGGAGAAGAGCGCCGAGCCTGCTTCGGCGCCGACCCTTGAGCAAAGTGTCGAGAAGAAGCCGGCGCCCTCGGTGTTCATGCCCACCCGGCCGCCCGACGACCCGGGCGTGGCGCAAGCCGAAGCGGACGAGAGCCCGACCTCTCTGGAGCGCCTGCGCGCGGCGCATATCCGCTGATCTCGTGGCCGGCAGGGGCTGGCGTCCGCCTTGCGCCGTCCCGATATTGGCATTAAGCACTGGCGCAAGGCTTGAGGACCAAGGCTTGTTGAAACCAAGGCTTCCTTTACCCGCGCCGCCTAAGGTCCAAGCGCCAGGCGGACATATGCGGGTCGGGGCCGCAATAGCTCAGTCGGTAGAGCGGCGCATTCGTAATGCGTAGGTCGGGGGTTCGAATCCCTCTTGCGGCACCATTCCCTCGCCTTTTCACGAGCTGAGACCGTTCTATTTCGAAATCCCGAGCTGCTTCTGCACGCTCTCATAGCTTTCGCGCACGGCACTGGGTGGGCAAGCAGCACCCTCATCGGCGAGCCTCTTGCTGGCTTCGTCGTAGACATCCGACCAAGGGATGCCCTGGGCACGCAGAATGCGGACGAGATGCCAGCGCCGGACGTGCACCATGTCGTGCTGATATCTGGGGCTCACGAGACAAGCCACGGCCAGAGCGACCCAATTCGGCGTGGGTTGCTCGTGCGATGTGCATAGACTGACAGCCAACGCCACCGCTTCCTTTGCGCCCTCTTCCCAAGCCTCCTCGAGGAAGGAGAGCGTGTCGGCGAACTCCTTCTCGGTCATGCCCGTAACGGCAAGACTTCGCCGGCGCTTTTGAACCTGACCCATGCTTCTCTTCCCTGGAGAAGATTAGCATTCAGCGCATGCTTGCGGCACCATTTCCCTTTTGGTGATCAAGCCGGAATGCTCGGCGTCAGGCGTGGGCGCGGTGGCGATGGGGCCACGCCGCCTCGAGCTTCTCCTTGCTGAGCGTGCCGCCGACAAAGAAAAGCGCCACGATCGCGCCACAGGCCGCCAGGATGCCGTCGACCAGAAAGGCGATGTGGATGCCGTCGGCCATATCTGACGCGCTGAGCACGATGGCCGTGTTGGCGCCGAGACCGATCGAGCCGCCGGCGATCTCAGCCATGTAGACGATGGCGCCGCCGAGGCTCGCCCGTGAGCTATCGAGCGCCGTGATCGCCGCCGTGGTGATCGATGAGTAGAACAGGCCGATGCCGATGCCGAGGACGACCATGCCGAAGATCAGGTCGTCATACGTCGTTGTCGGGCTGATCCGCGACAGCAGGAACATGCCGGCCGTCAAGAACAACGCGCCGCCGGTGACGCTGACCTTGGCGCCCAGCCGCGCATAGAGACGTCCGGCGATGAATGACGTCACGGCGAACGTGCCCATCATGGGCAGGAGCCCGGCGCCCGATTCGATGGCGCGGAAACCGAGTACCTTTGACATGAACTGCGGCAGGTAGAGCAGCGCGGCAAAGAAGATGGCCGACATCAGAAGCGTGGCGAGGCTTGCCGCGGCGAAGCTTCCATTGCGCATCACGTCGTCCGGCACCAATGCGCGATCGCCCGCCCGGCGTTCGACGAAGAAGAACTTGGCCAGGGCGATCCCCGCCATGACGAAAAGTCCGATCATGAAAGGTGACGTCCAGCCGATACGCGTGCCCATGTCGAGCGCGAGCAGCAGCGCGAACAGGCCGACAGTGAGCACCCCCATGCCGAGATAGTCGATGCCCGCGTGATCCTTACGATCTTCATCCGGCTTGACCACGAGATAGGTGACGATCACCGCGGCGACGGCGATGGGAAGATTGA
>Ga0307424_1000706_pt1 | contig 18044 bp, 9 predicted proteins | sample SalMarWE160320MG_FD_202157 | JGI IMG/M metagenome (GOLD analysis project Ga0307424, IMG submission 202157) | Salt marsh sediment microbial communities from the Plum Island Ecosystem LTER, Massachusetts, United States - WE1603-20 | ecosystem: Environmental > Aquatic > Marine > Intertidal zone >... | reverse complement strand
CCGAGGTACGGCGGGGCGAGCGGTTGCTGACACTGTACAGTCCAAAGCTGGTCGCGGCACAGGAAGAGCTGCTCACGGCCCGGCGACTGGCGACCCAAGTCGCGGCGACGGGTGGCGAGGCGGCCCGCCAGGCCGATGCGACCGTCAAGGCCGCGCGCCGCCGGCTCACCTACTGGGACATCACGCCGGACCAGATCGCGCAGCTGGAAGCCACGGGTGCGGTCACCAAGACGCTCACGCTCGTGTCGCCGGCGGGCGGGGTGGTGCTGGAGAAGGATGTCCTCGAAGGACAGCGCGTGATGCCCGGCATGCGCCTCTACCGGATCGCGGACCTCGCCCAGGTCTGGGTCGAAGGCGACGTGTTCGAACAGGATCTCAAGTTCGTTCGGGAGGGCGCGCAGGCGCACATCGAGGTGTCCGCCTATCCAGGGGAGCACCTCATGGGTCGGGTCTCCTTCGTGTACCCGACGGTCGACACGGAAAGCCGGACGAACCGCGTGCGCGTGACCGTGCCCAACCCCGACCGTCGCCTCAAGCCCGGCATGTTCGCCACCATGTACTTCGACGCGCACGTCGGCAACGAGATCGTGGTTCCCATGGAGGCGATCATCGTCACCGGCGAGCGGAACCTCGTGTTCGTCCGCGACAGCGCCGGCGCGCTCATTCCGCGCCAGGTCGTGCTGGGTGCCCGCGCGGATCACTACGCCCAGGTCCTTTCCGGCCTCACCGAGGGCGACCGGATCGTCGCGTCCGCCAACTTCCTCATCGACGCCGAATCACGTCTCGCGACCACCGGGAGCTCCATGCCCGGCATGCAGCACGGCGCGATGGAACCGACCCCGGTGCCCCCGACGACGGAGCACCATCATGATTGACGCCGTCATCGCCTGGTCGCTCCGGAACCGGGGGCTCGTCCTGCTCGCGACGGCGTTCGTCATCGGCGCCGGCGTGTGGAGCATGCGGACGACCCCGCTCGACGCGATTCCCGATCTGTCCGACGTGCAGGTCATCGTCCAGACCGATTTCGCCGATCAAGCGCCACAGATCGTCGAGGATCAGATCACCTACCCGATCACCTCCGAGATGCTCAAGGTGCCGGGCGCGCGCGTGGTGCGCGGCTACTCGTTCTTCGGCCTGAGCCTCGTGTACGTGATCTTCGAGGACGGCACGGATCTCTACTGGGCGCGGTCGCGCGTGCTGGAGTACCTGAACGGCATTCGCCGCACCCTGCCGCAGGGCGTGGAGCCGACGTTGGGGCCGGATGCAACGGGCGTGGGCTGGGTGTTCGAGTACACGCTCGAGTCCGACTCGCTCGACCTCGCCCAACTTCGCACGCTCCAGGACTGGTACATCCGCTACCAATTGACGGCCGTGCCCGGCGTGTCCGAGGTGGCGAGTGTCGGCGGGTTCGTCAAGCAGTACCAGGTGGAGGTGGACCCGGAACGGCTCCGCGCGTTCAACATCCCCGTGACGCGCGTGGCCTCGGCCATTGGCGCGCACAACATCGACATCGGCGCGCGCGTGCTGGAGATGGGCGGCCGCGAGTACATGATCCGCGGGCTCGGTTATCTGCGCGGCATCGACGACATCGAGAACGTGACCGTGGGCGCCACGGCTCGCGGCACGCCCATCCGGGTCGCCGACGTGGCGACCGTGCAGACCGGCCCCGCGCCGCGCCGGGGCGCCGCCGACCTGAACGGCAAGGGTGAGGTCGTCGCCGGCATCGTCGTCATGCGGTTCGGGTCCGACGCACTGAAGACCATCGAAGCGGTGAAGGAGCGGCTCGTCACGATTCGCGCCGGCCTTCCCGCGGGCGTGCAGCTGCGCACGGCGTACGACCGCAGCGACTTGATCCACCGTGCCATCGACACGCTCAGGGGGAAGCTCATCGAGGAATCCCTCATCGTGGCGGCGGTGGCCGTGATCTTCCTGCTGCACGCTCGCTCGGCACTCGTCGCGATCGTCACCTTGCCGCTCGGCATTCTCATCTCGTTCATCGTGATGCGCGCCATCGGCGTGAGCGCCAACATCATGAGCCTCGGCGGTATCGCCATCGCCATCGGCGCCATGGTGGATGCCGCCATCGTGATGATCGAGAACATGCACAAGCACCTCGAGCGCGCCGAGCCGGGGCGCTCGCGATGGGATATCGTTCTCGAGAGCGCCAAACAGGTGGGACCGCCCCTGTTCTTCTCCCTGTTGATCATCACGTTCAGCTTCCTGCCGGTGTTCACGTTGGAGCAGCAGGAAGGTCGCCTGTTCAAGCCGCTTGCGTACACGAAGACGTTCGCGATGGCCGGGGCCGCGCTGTTGTCCATCACGCTGGTCCCCGTATTGATGGGCTACCTCGTGCGCGGGCACATTCGCGGCGAGCGTGACAACCCCATCAATCGCGTCCTCCAGCGCGTCTACACTCCTATCATCGGGGTTACGCTCCGCCGCCCGTGGCTGGTCATCGCCGGCGCCGTGGCCGTACTGGGCGCCACGGCGTTCCCGTGGCGCCGACTCGGCAGCGAGTTCATGCCGCCGCTCCATGAGGGCTCCGTGCTGTTCATGCCGACCACCGTCCCGGGGGTGTCCATCGCACAGGCCCGCGAGATCATGCGCTGGCAGGACAGCGTGCTGGCGGCGTTCCCCGAGGTGGATCGCGTGCTTGGCAAGGCGGGCCGAGCGGAGACCGCCACCGATCCTGCGCCGCTCGACATGTTCGAGACCACGATCACGCTGAAGTCGGAACGCGAGTGGCGACCCGGCATGACCTACGAGCAACTGGTGACCGCCATGGATCGTGCCGTCCGCTTGCCGGGGGTCACCAACGCGTGGACCATGCCCATCAAGGGCCGGATCGACATGCTCGCCACGGGGGTACGCACGCCCGTGGGCGTGAAGATCTTCGGGTCGGATCTCGACACGCTCCAGGCACTCGGCGAGCGGGTCGAGCGCATCCTCCAGGGTGTGCCCGGGACGCGCAGCGCGTTCGCGGAGCGCGGTGTCTCGGGCTACTACGTGGACATCGACATCGATCGCGCGGAGGCCGCGCGCTATGGGCTCAACGTGGGCGACATTCACAGCGCCATCATGGCTACGGTCGGTGGGATGACCGCCGCGACCACGGTGGAGGGCCGCGAGCGCTACGCCGTGAACGTGCGCTATCCGCGCGAACTGCGAGACAACGTGCAGAAGCTACGCGAGGTCATCGTACCCACGATGACCGGGGCCCAGGTGCCGCTCGGGCAGCTCGCGGCGGTCCGCGTGCTCCAGGGACCCATGGCGATCAAAACCGAGAACGCGTTCCCGGTCACGACGGTCTTCGTGGACATCGGCGATCGGGACGTCGGGTCGTATGTGCGGGACGCGCAGGCGGCGGTGGCCGGGGGCCTCACGCTCCCGACCGGCTACACGCTCCTGTGGAGCGGCCAGTACGAGTTCATGCAACGCGTGCGCGCCAAGCTCCGCGTCGTGCTGCCGGTGACGGTCGCGATCATCTTCCTGCTGCTCTATCTCAACTTCCGCGGCGTGACGGAGTCGCTGATTGTGATGCTGTCGGTCCCCTTCGCGATGGTCGGCGGCGTGTGGTATCTGTGGCTCGCGGGCTATCACACGAGCGTGGCCGTGTGGGTGGGATTCATCGCCCTCGCCGGAGTGGCCGCGGAGACGGGCGTGGTGATGCTCATCTACCTCGACGAGGCCTACCACCGCATGGCGCGCGACGGCCGGATGCGGACCGCGGCGGACGTTGCGGTGGCGGTGCAGGATGGGGCGGTCGAGCGCCTGCGGCCCAAGATCATGACCGTCACCGCGATCACTGCCGGCCTCGCGCCCATTCTCTGGAGCCACGGCACCGGCGCGGACGTGATGAAGCGGATCGCGGCGCCCATGGTTGGCGGGATGCTCACGTCCACTGTCCTGACCCTGGTGGTGATCCCGGCGATCTACCTGCTCTGGCGGAGGTGGGAGGTGAAAGGGAGCGGGGGACGGGTGGTTGGGTAGACGGCGAGACGGACGGACGGCGAGCGGTGGGCAGGGCCAAGCTGTAGGTACCTCGGACCTCATAGTACAGATTCGGGAAGGACCAGACGATGGACGCAGATCAGACACACCAGCGTGCGCATCAGGGCACGCCGAAGAATGTGGGGACAGACTTCACCTGTCCCATGCATCCGGAGGTACGGCAGTCTTCCCCCGGGAGCTGCGGCAAATGCGGCATGGCGCTCGAACCGGTGGTCTCGGCTGAGTCCGCCACGCGCACCGAATACGTCTGCCCCATGCACCCGGAGATCGTGCGGCCCGAGCCCGGCTCGTGCCCGATCTGCGGCATGGCGCTCGAGCCGCGCACGGTGACGCTCGAGGACGACGAGAACCCCGAGCTCGTGGACATGCGGCGGCGGTTCTGGGTGAGCGTGGCGCTTTCCCTCCCACTGCTGGCCATCGCGATGGGCGAGCACCTCCCGGGCAATCCGCTCGGCCGGATCGGTACTCCCGCCCTGTGGCAGTGGGCGCAGTTCGCGCTCGCAACGCCCGTCGTGCTGTGGGGCGCGTGGCCGTTCTTCGTCCGCGGCTGGCGATCGGTCGTCACGTGGAACCTCAACATGTTCACGCTGATTGGACTCGGCGTGGCCGTGGCGTACCTCTACAGTCTCGTGGCGAAGCTCTTCCCCGCCATCTTCCCTCAGTCATTCCGCAGCGCGACGGGCGAAGTCGGCCTGTACTTCGAGGCCGCGGCCGTGATCACCACGCTCGTGCTGCTCGGGCAGGTGCTCGAGTTGAAGGCGCGGAGCCGCACCAGCTCCGCCATCAAGGCGCTGCTCGGCCTCGCACCCAAGACCGCGCGTCGCCTGCAGGACGACGGCACCGAACACGATGTGCCGCTCGACCAGGTACGGCCCGGTGACCGACTGCGCGTGCGGCCGGGCGAGAAAGTGCCGGTGGACGGCATCGTGCTCGAAGGCACGAGCAGCGTGGACGAGTCCATGGTGAGCGGTGAGCCAATCCCCGTCGAGAAGGCCAAGGGCGACCCCGTCATCGGCGCCACGGTCAACGGCACCGGTTCCCTGGTGATGCGCGCGGAGCGCGTCGGCGCCGATACGCTGCTGTCGCAGATCGTGCGGATGGTGGCGGACGCGCAACGCAGCCGGGCGCCGATCCAGAAACTCGCCGACCAGGTGGCGGCGTACTTCGTGCCCACAGTCGTCGGCGTCGCCGTCGTGACGTTCGTGGTGTGGGCGTTGGTCGGACCAGACCCGAAGATGGCTCACGCGCTCATCAACGCCGTGGCCGTGCTCATCATCGCCTGCCCGTGCGCGCTCGGCCTCGCGACGCCGATGTCGATCATGGTGGCGTCCGGCAAGGGCGCCACGCTCGGCGTCTTGTTCAAAAACGCCGAGGCCATCGAGGTGCTGCGCAAGGTGAACACGCTGGTCGTGGACAAGACCGGCACGCTCACCGTCGGGAAGCCCGCGCTAGCGGCCGTCGTGCCGGCGGACGGCTGGACCGAGCAGGACGTGTTGCAGCTCGCCGCAAGCCTCGAGCGTGGCAGCGAGCATCCGCTCGCCGCGGCACTCGTCCGGGGAGCGGCCGACCGGGATGTTCCTCTCGACGACGCGCGGGACTTCGCGTCCGTCACCGGCAAGGGTGTCACCGGCTCGGTGAAGGGGCGGAGCATCGCACTCGGCAACCGAACCCTGCTCGACGACCGCGGCATCGACCCGGGATCGCTTGCGCAGCGGGCGGACGCACTCCGAGCGGAGGGCCAGACCGTCATGTTCGTGGCGGTGGACGGTAAGCCGGCCGGACTCGTCGGCGTGTCCGATCCCATCAAGGACACGACCGCCGACGCCATTCGCCAACTCCACGCCGACGGCGTGCGCATCGCCATGCTCACCGGCGACAGCAAGACGACGGCTCAGGCGGTCGCGGACAAGCTCGGTATTGACGAAGTGTTCGCGGAGGTCCTACCAGACCAGAAGGCGGAGATCGTGAAGCGGCTCCAGGCCGAAGGCCGAGTGGTCGCCATGGCCGGTGACGGGATCAACGACGCGCCGGCCCTGGCGCAGGCACAGGTGGGGATCGCGATGGGCACCGGCACGGACGTCGCCATGGAGAGCGCCGGTGTCACGCTGGTGAAAGGCGACCTGCGCGGGATCGTCCGGGCACGGATGCTGAGTCGCGCCACCATGCGCAACATCCGGCAGAATCTCTTCTTTGCGTTCATCTACAACAGCATCGGTATTCCGATTGCGGCCGGTGTGTTGTACCCGGTATTCGGGTTGCTGCTGAGCCCGATGATCGCGGCCGCGGCCATGAGCTTCAGCTCGGTGTCGGTGATCGGGAACGCGCTGCGGCTGCGGACGGCGAAAGTATGACGTTGCCTTGGGGGGTAGGAGATTGGCGTTCGGTGATGGTGACAGGATAGACGGCAAGACGGCAAGACGGCCAGCGGTGAGCAGGGGCCGAGTCGGCAGGTGAGGCTCCGAGACGGCGCAAACCTCTTCCCTGTTGCCTCCACACCACTCGCCGTCTGGCCGTCTTGCCGTCTATTCTTTCTCCCATCCCCCACCTCCTATGCTCCTCCCCCCCTCTTCTCGACAACGACCACGAAGAACGGCCACAGCGGCACCCCGATGTACCTGGAAAACAGGACGCGCGCGCCGGCGTTCTCCAGCGCCGGCAGCACCGACACCGATCGGCAGCCGAGCGAGAGCGACGGGAACCTCCACACGATGTCCTCGACGACGTCCGCGAGCCAGCGCGTCACGCGGCCGGGGGGCTCGGCCGAGTGGGCGATCCCGATCCTGCCGCCGGGCTTGGTGACTCGCAGGAGTTCGATCGCCCCATCCGCCGGTTTGTACAGCGGGCATATGCTGTAGGTCGAGAGGACGACATCGAAGGCGCCATCGGGAAACGGCAGGGCGAGGATGTCGCCGGTGCGAAACTCGATCTGTGTGGGAAGCCCCGCTGCCGCCGCGCGGCGCTTCGCCACGGCCAGCATCCCGTTGCTTGCATCGAGCGCGGTGACCGTGCCCGAGGCGCCGACCTTCCGGGCGGCCAGGAGGGATGTCGATCCGGTCCCGGCACCACAGTCCAGCACCCGGTCACCGACCCGGACGGCCTGTTCCACCAGTAGGACGCGCCCGCGCTGATCCGCGCGCGCCGTCAGCAACCCGTGCTGAACGTCGTAGCGCGCCGCCACACGGTCGTAGACCGCTGTCAGGGTTCGCGGGTCGAGCCCTACGCGCATGATGCTCCCTCCGCTACGTCGAGACCGTCACTGCGGCCGGTTGGATCATAGGATGGGCCGAGCCGCTTCGCCAATCGGGCCACCCGCGTGCAGGCACGGACGACCGGCTAGATTCGTCCCGCATGTCCGTGGCCCAGCCTCCGGCTTGCTGATGACGGCGGTCCCCACACGTCGCCGCGCATGCCTACGCGTCCTGCTCGGCGTGGCGGTTGGAAGCTCGTTCTGGGCCGGCGCGGCGGACTGCCAGTCCGACCCACGATCCTCCCCGTCGCTCCGCGCCGCTCCCGGCGCCGCCGAGATCCGGCTGGACGGCCGCTTGGACGAAGCCGTCTGGCGAACCGCCGACTCGATCACCGATCTCACCGAAGTCGAACCCGTCGAGGGCGTCCGCCCGACGGGCCGCACCGTGGTTCGCGTCCTCGTCTCAGCCGACGTGATTGTGGCGGGGATCATGGCGTACGATCCGGATCCCCACGGCATCGTGACCTACGCCAAGGCACGGGACGCCGACTTGGAAGACGAAGACCACGTGCGACTCCTGTTCGACACGTTTCGCGACGAGCGCTCGGGCTACGTCTTTGCCGTGAATCCGGCGGGGGCGCGCTACGACGCGCTGGTGAGCAACCGCGGTGAATCGGAGAACGAGAGCTGGGACGCTATTTGGGAAGCCGCCGCGATGCGCACCCCCGACGGATGGTCGGTCGAAATCCGCATCCCCATTCGGAGCCTCTCGTTCGCCAAAGGCCTGGACCACTGGGGATTCAACGTCGAGCGTCGCATTCAGCGGTTCCAGGAAACCAGCCGTTGGGCCACGCCCAGCCAGGACGCTCGCGTCAGCCAACCCAGTCGTGCCGGTCTGCTCACGGATCTCCCCGCATTCCGTCTGGGGCTCGGCCTCACGGTCCGCCCCACGGTGACTGGCGGCGGCAGCAAGGCGGGGCCCGGTGCCCCCGTCGCGGGACGGCTCGAGCCGAGTCTCGACGCGTCGCAGCGGCTCGGACCCAACCTCCTCACGTCGCTCACCATCAATACCGACTTCGCCGAAACCGAAGTCGATTCGCGCCGCACCAACCTCACGCGCTTCCCGCTGTTCTTTCCGGAGAAGCGGACGTTCTTCCTCGAAGGGACCGACCTCTTCGATTTCGGTGTGGGACTCCACGAGGATCTGGTGCCGTTCCACAGCCGGCGCATCGGGCTCGTGGCCGGACAGGAGGTCCCGTTGCTGGTGGGCGGCAAGCTCTCTGGGCGGGTGGGCGGGACGAACATCGGCGCGCTTGCGGTCCGCACGGACGACGCGGACACGCTCGTGCCGGCGACCACCATGGCGGTGGCACGTGTCCGGCAAAACGTGTTCCGCGAGTCGTCGGTGGGCGCAATCGCGACCGTTGGCGATCCACTCGGCCGCGCGAATAGCTGGCTCGCCGGCACCGACCTGACGTTCCAGACATCGCACCTCGAGGGCGACAAGAATCTCCTGGTGGGTGTCTGGGGACTCGCGACGGACCGCGACGGGCTTTCCGGTGACCGGACGGCGCTCGGCCTCAGAATCGACTACCCTAACGACTTGTGGGACGTATCGGTGGCGTACCGGCGGGTGGGCGATGGCTTCCAGCCCAGCCTCGGCTTCGTGCCCCGCCCGGGCGTCCACGCGCTCTCGGTGAATGCGACGTACGCACCGCGTCCGCGTTGGCGTCTGGTGCGCCAGATGTTCCACGAGTTCTTCTTCACGGGCGTCACCGACCTGGACGGCAACTGGGAGAGCTACCGCGTGTTCGTGGCACCCGTGAACTGGCGTCTGGAAAGCGGGGACCGCTTCGAGATCAACGTGGCACCAGAGGGCGAGCGCCTCGTGGCGCCGTTCGAGGTAGCCGACGGGGTCGGAATCCCCGCCGGTAGCTATCACTTCCTGCGGTACCGACTCGAGGTCGAGTCCGCGGCCAAACGACCGCTTGGCGGGCAACTCACCTGGTGGTTCGGCGGCTTCTACAGTGGCACGCTCCACCAAATCGAGCTGGAGGCGACATGGAGGCCGTCGGGGACGTTCGCCGTCGAGGTGAACGCCGAGCGCGATATCGGGCGCCTGCCCCAGGGCAACTTCACCACGGATCTCCTCGGGACGCGGCTCCGGGTCAACGTCTCGCCCGACATGGAGATCTCGAGCTTCGTGCAGTGGGACAACGACACACGCACGCTCGGCACCAACACCCGTCTTCGGTGGACGTTCGATCCGCTCGGCGATCTGTTCGTCGTGTACAATCACAACGTGGTCGACCGCACCGCGGGACTCACCTTCGACGGCAATGAGCTTTTGGCGAAAGTCCAGTACGCGCTTCGGTTCTGACGAGGTGGGAGGTGAAAGGGGGTGGGGGGTAGGTGGTAGGGTAGACGGCGAGACGGCCAGACGGCCAGCGGATGTTAGGGGAAAGAGGATAGGTAGGACCTGGATACAATCCTGCTCCCTGCCGCCTGCCCACCGCTGGCCGTCTGGCCGTCTCGCCGTCTACCCTATCTCCCAAGACCGATCCCCTACCGCCAAGATCCTCCCCCTTGATTACGTTTCTTCGCTATGCGCGCCCTCATTCTCTGCCTCGCCGCGCTCCTGCCATCCGTCCTGTACGCCCAGGACTCCGCGCGCGAAATCGTCGACCGCGTCGATCGGCTTTTGCGCGGCAACTCGTCGCACGGCACCGTCATCATGCGTGACGGTGATTCACGATATCTACCAGATGGGCCAGCTCCTCTTGATAGGCAAAACGCGGTGATGGCACGTCGCAGCATCGTGGGATGGCGCGCGCAGCATGCGTGAGCGGGCATGACACAGCCCCAGTTGCCCGGCGCCGACCTGGGCGATCTGGCAAATCAGGTCCGCCAACTCCTGAGGGCTCATCTACATCCCCGGCGCTTCCGGAAGGGGACCCTACTCTGGCGCGAGGGGGAGACGTCCGGACTGCTGGTCGCGATCACGGCCGGGCGGGTGAAGGTCTACCGTTTACTTCCCACCGGAAAAGCCGTCACCGTCTTCCTCTTCGGTCCGGGTGACGTCTTCGGATTCCTCCCGTTCCTGGACGGAGGCGCGTACCCGGCCTACGCCCAGGCGATCGAGGACGTCGAGGCGGACGTGCTGCCGCGCTCGGCCCTCCTGCAAGCCCTCCGCGCCGACCCCGACCTCGCGGTCGCGCTCATCGCGCTGCTCGGCCGGCGCCTGCGCGAAGCAATGGACCTGATCCAGGGCCTTTCCACCCCGGGTGTGCAGAGTCGTGTGGCGGCGGCGCTGCTCGCGCTCCTCGTCGAGGAACAGCCGAACACACCGCTGGTCATCAAGCTGCCGGTCACGGCGCACGAATTCGCCGGTGCGATCGGGATCGCCCCCGAGACCCTCTCTCGCGCATTGAAACACTTCGAAGGCGATGGGATCCTGGCCCGCGAAGGCCCCGGCTGCTACCGCGTACTCAATCTGGAGAGCCTCGAGCAGGCCGCTGCACCGCCGATCGATTGAGATCCCCATTGGAATCACCCCGCGACGTTCGCGGGGTGTGCGGTCCCCCACCGCGCCAGCACCAGCCGCCCGTCTTCGAAGAGCGAATAGAGGATGGGCACGTACACCATGGTGAGGAACGTCGACACCATCAGCCCACCGATGGCGACCACCGCCAGCGGGCTGAGCCGCTCCAGACCGATCGCCCATTCTGCCGCGATGGGGATCATGCCCACCGAGGTGCCCACCGCCGTCATGAGGATCGGTCGCGTCCGGATCCGCACGGAACCCACCAGGGCGTCCTGGACGGTGGCGCCGCCGGCTCGCGCGGTGGCGATGAAGTCGATCAGCAGGATGGAGTTCTTCACAACGATGCCCGCAAGGAGGATCATGCCCATCATCGACGGCATGGATCCGTGCTTGCCCATGAGCAACATGCCCCACGCGGCACCGATGAGCGCCAGGGGAATCGCCGACATGATCGTGAGAGGATGGATCCATGACCGAAACGCGGGCACCAGGGAGAAGTAAAGCAGCACCAAGCCCAGGATGAGCGCCTGCCCCAAACGTCCGAAGGACTCCTGCATCTGCGCGATCTCACCCACATGGCTGATCCGGTAGCCCGGTGGCAATTGGATCCCTCGCAACGCCGCCGTCACGTCTTCCTGCATGTGGGAGATGGGGCGGCGCGACCGGTAGAGCTCGATGTCCAGCGTGCGCTGAAGTCCCTGGCGCGTGATCATGGACGCGGCGGCCTGACGATCCAGAGTGCCGAGCTGCTCCAACGGCACCGGGCCTTCCGGTGCCTGAATGGGGTAGGTCTCGAGTTGCGCCGCGTGCTTCCGCTGGTCCGCCGTGAGCTGGATCCAGATGCTCAGCCCATCCTGATTGGGGATTTGGAAGACCGATCCCGCCATCCCACGTACCGCCCCTTGCAACTGCATGGCCACCGCGGTCGGCGAGATGCGGTACAGCGCCAGCTTGTCAGGGTCGGCGCGGAATCCAATCTCCTGGTTGTCCATGGTCCAGGAACGGGAGATGGATGTCGCCCCGCGGACGGCTTTGCGCAGCCTCTGCTCCACCTCGGTCCCGATCCGGTCCAGCACGGCCAGATCCGGCCCGGAGATCATGACGTCTACAGGGCTGCGAATGCTGGACAGGGGCGTAGCCCCGAAGTCGAACACGTCCACGCTCTTGAGGCCCGGGATCTGACGAAACGCGGACCTGAGGCTGTCCTCCACCTGCCAGATAGTCTCGTGGCGGTGAAACCGGTCCAACAAATGGACGGTCAGGAGTCCCTGCTGTGCTAGGCGTCCCGCTCCGAATGAGATGACTGCGGGCTCGGACCCGATGACCGACGAAAGAGACGTGACGTCGCTCCGTTCGCGGATACTCCGCTCCATCCGGCTCATGGCCGCCTCAATGACCGCCAAGGAGCTGTTTGCATCGGTCTCGAACGCCACCTTGATGATGCCGGTGTCCATGGGAGGCATCAGGTCCCGGCCGATCAGGCCCATCTGTCGTGCGGAAACGGCCAGGAGCACGAGGCCTACCACGAGGAACGCCGCACGGTGCCGGAGCGCCGTGCCGGTGAGTCGCACGTAAAACTCCCGGATGGGCTCCACCACGAAGCCGTCGAACCGCGCGACCACGCGCTCGAACCGGTTGCGTCCCCTGCCCGCGCTTCTGCCCAGCACAAAGGGGGCGAGCAGTGGAATCACCGTCACGGAGACCACGTACGACGCGATCAGCGCCACCGTCAACGACACCGAAAGGGGTCGCAGGACGGTCTGGACGAAGCCTCCGATGAAGATGATTGGCACCAGCACCATGACCGTGGCGTATGTGCCCGAGAAGATGGCGAGCATGACCTCCTCGGTACCCCCAACGACCGCATCGTGGATGTCGGCCCCTCGCTCGTGGTAATGGCGCTCGATGTTCTCGATGACGACGATGGCGTCGTCCAGCAGCATGCCCACCGCGACGATGACCGCGGTCAGCGTGACCATGTCGAATTCGTATCCGATGAACCACATCACCGCGAAGGTGAGCAGATAGGTGAAGGGAATGGCGATCGCCGCCAGCGTCATGCCCCGCAGGTCCGCCAGGAACAGGAAAATCACCAACACGGTCATGATCAGCGCGTCGCGCAGCGCCCCTAGCATGTTGCCCACGGACAGGCTGATGAGATCGCCCTGGCTGTCGGGAATGGTGAAGGCGATGTCGGGGTAGGTCTGTTCCAGATCCGGGAGTGCCCGAGCCACGTCAGCGATGGTCTGGAGCGCCACTCCGGTGGTGGCGCGCTGGATATTGACCGCGAGGGCCGGCTTGCCGTCACCATGGTACGCGCTCTGGGGCTCGAACACCGACCGATACACCTTGGCAACGTCGGCCAGATGGACGTCCCCACCCTCGCGCCGCGCGATGGGAATGCGGGCGACGTCGCTGACACGTTGGAACTGACCCATGCGCTTGAGCAGGAACTGGCTCTCGCGCGTGATCAGCAGCCCCACGGGCTGGTTGGCGTTGAACGCCACCATGGCCGCGCGTACGTCCAGCGGAGTCAGGTGGTAGCGCTCCAGGGCATCCCGATCGAGGTCGACGCGGATCACCGGCTGGTGGGCGCCGAACACCTCGACGTTGGCGACCGCCGGAAGCTGGAGCAGGCGCTCCTTGATGGGGTTGTCGGCGAGCTGCCTGACCATGGACAGGTCCAATGGGGATCCATCCCGGGGACGGAGCGCCAGCGTCATCACCGCCGGTGTGGCCGAGGACACCTTGAAGACCATCGGGGGGCGCAGACCCCCGGGCAGCTGCGCCGCGATCTTCTGGAGCCCATTGGCGACGTCCGTGGCGGCGCTGTTCAGTCCCTCACTGTACTCGAATTCGACGGTCACGGCGGAGACCTCGTCCTTGCTGACCGACGTCACCAGCCGGACCCGCTCGATAGTGTTGAGCTCCTTCTCGATGGGGCGCGTGATCTCGGCCTCGACGTCCTCCGCCGAAGCGCCGGGGTAGACGCTCACCACCGCGACCTTGGGCCGCTCCGAGTCCGGAAACAGGTTCACCGGCATACGGCGGTAGCCCACGACGCCGATGACCGCGGCCAGCAGCACCAGGGAGCTGACCAGATGCGGCCGCTTCAGGTAGGAATCGACGAAGTGCATGGTTCATCTCCCCGAAGTGGCGTCGACCGGGAGGACGTTCATCCCGGCCGCGAGATCCATGAGTCGTGAAGGCCGCGCCACCACCACCCGGTCGCCTTCGCGGAGGCCTCCTTCGACGATGGCCTGGTCCAGGGATCGTGTCGCGACAGTCACCAGCACGACACGCAGCGTCTGCGTGCCGTCATCAGTCCAGTCCACGACGAAAGCGTGAGCGCCCGCGTCCCCCTCCAGCAGAGCGTCCAACGGCACCAGCAGACCCACTCCACTCTGGAGGTGGAGATCGACGCCCACCGTCGCGCCCGCCACGTATCCGGGATTGGGGTCCGCGACGTCGATTTCGAACGTGCCGAGGTGGCTGCCCTGCATGGCGGGGAAGATCCGCGAGACCGCGGCGTGCACCCGCTCGTCACCCAGCGTGAGGTCCGCGCCGGTTCCCGGGCGTAGCTCGGTCATCAGCGCCGGTGGAATCGTGCCGCGGACGCGCACGGCGCTCTGACGCACCATGCGCAGGATTGGCCTTCCCGGTACGGCCAAGTCACCGGGGTCGGCCATCCGAGCAGACACGAGGCCCGTGAACGGGGCCCGCACCACCGCATACCCCAGCCGGGTCTTCGCCTGGTCCAGACGATGCCGAGCCACCTCGAGCCGCCCCGTGGCGGCCGCTCGAACCGCCTGCGAGCCCTCCCACTGTTCCTGGGAGACCGCCTCGTTCACGAACAGGACGCTATCTCGCGAGGTGGAGGCAACCTGGGCCTCGTAAGCCGCACGCGCAGCCTCCACGTCGGCCTGCCCCCCGGCCACAGCGTCATCGAGCTCCCGTGAGTCCAGACGGGCCAGGACCGCACCGCGCGCCACGTGCGCGCCCTCTCTCACCAGCACAGCCGTCACCTGCGCGGACACCTGGGGAGCGATTTCGGCTTCATCGGCGCCGTAGACCTCTCCCAGCACGTGGTGCACGCTCTCCAGGGCACCCCGCCGCACGGCTCTGACCTGCAGCGCAGTGGTGGGCTCCGCGAGGACAGGCGCCTGATTCTTTTCCACGATCCGCCTGTGCCGCACGATCAGGAGTCCGGCTACCGCGAGAACAATGAACAGGATCACGAGAATTCTGTGGCGTGTCATCGGACGATCTCCCTTTCTACGAGGGCGTTGATTCGGGCGGAGGCAGCGAGCACGTCACCTTTGCTCTTGGCCAGGAACGCTTCGGCGGCGGAGGCACGCGTGCGGGCCCTGAGCAGGTCCTCGATCGTGCCGGCTCCGTTTTCGTAGCGCACGCCCTCGATACGGGCGGCTTCATCGGCCGCATCCACACGCTTGCGCGCAGCGTCCAGCGCCTCGTTGGCGGCTTGGCGGCGAGCCACCGCGCCGCGGATCTCCGCCTGCTGCTGGAGCAGCGTCTGCCTCAGTGCCAGATCGGCGGCCCGCTCGGCCGCCGCGGCGCTCTGGTACGCGGCCACACGGCGACCTCCCGTGAACACCGGGATAGAGGCCTGCAGCGTCAGCTCCCAGGTCTCCTGGGTTCCCGCCACTCCAGAGCCCGCGTGCTCCAGCAGGTTGCCGCGCACGCTCACTTGGGGAAGGAAGTCGGCGCGGGCTGCGTGCTTGCCACTCCTGGCCTGTTGGACCCTGAGTCCGGCTGTCGCCACGGGCGTGGCGCCTTGAAGCAGGGCGTTCCAGTCCACCCCGTCCGCAGGCAGGGCCGGGAATTCGTTGGGGAGCGGATCGAGCTCGAAGGCCTGATCCGCCGGATAGTCGAGCAGCGCGAGCAGCAGCGCACGCACGTGCGTGCGCTCAGCCTGTGCGTCGGCAAGTTGGGCCCGGGCCTCCTCTAGCGCGTCGGTGGCCTTCAGGAGATCCACCTCCGGTCGCTTGCCCTGCTGCACCATGAGCTCGACGCGCGTGTGCGTCTTCTCGAGGGATGCGACCTCGTCCTCGTACGCCAGCGTCGCCGCCGTGAGCGCCTGGGTCGCGGCGTACATCACGGTAACGTTGGCCCGGACCTGCCATCGGGTACCCTCCAGCAACGCGGCTGCCTCGTCGGCCTTCAGGCGGGCCAGATGGCTGAGGGCCAGTAGTCTCCCACCCACGAAGAGCGGCAGCTCGAAGGTCAGGCCGTAATGAACCTGGGACTGGGCAAAGGGCAGATTGTCGAACCCGCCTGCCAGCAGGTCTTGCGACATGGGACGCAGGAGTTGGGCGTCTTCGTACCGGGACGTCCACGCCACCGCCTGCAAGTCACCGAAGTGTTGTCGGAAGGACGCGGCCGCCGCGCGGTCGGCAGCGTGGGCCTCCTGGGCGACGGCCCTCAAGCCGGGGTTGTCATCGAGCGCCCGGTGGATGGCATCCGCCAGGCTGAGATGCACCATCTCGCCCCGTACCAGCGGGCCCACGGGAACTGTCTGTGCCCGCGACGAAGTCGGCTCGGCACCCAACAGGACCGCCACGGCCGCGAGGCCAATTCCGAATCGACGAGTGTGTCCTGCCATTGCTCTCTCCCGCTCTTGGGTGGGTCGAGCGCGGACTGGAAGTCCGTGACCCGGTCCTTGCGGACCGTCCGTCGACCCTGTGAGAGCGCAACATGGTCGGTGCCCACGGAGGCGGCATTGACCGCGATCAAGATTGACCGAGATCAAGCAGGAGGTGGAACGGGCGTCGGGTTGGCCGGCGCTACTTCAAGCGGGATCCGGAACGGCGCCGATAGGGCGGCAACAGCTCACTACACCGCCCACCAACTGCAGTCAGCCGTTCTTGACCGCGGTCAAGGCACCGTGACTTGACGTCCCACATCCTTCACCCGTGCCCGGTACGGGACCGGGCGCCTGTGGATTATTCGCGAGCTCAGGAGTTGGCAACGTGCACATCACTGCATCGTTCGCGGGCGCTTGGTGGATCCTGGTGTTCGTCGCAGCGCTCGCGTTGACCGCGCAGGTACCGCCTCGACGGCACCTGTCCGAGAGCCAGCAGAACCGCAATGACCGGGCGGGCAGCGAGCCTCGGACGGACGGAGTGTTGCCAGCCATTCCCGGTGCAGGACCGGGAGAATCGGACCTTCGATAATCGGAGCTACTCATGATAGACGCCAAGGAATTCTTCGACGCCGGACTCAAATTGCACGGCCATAAGTGCCCCCCCATGCCCCTCGGCCTGCGGGCCGGAGCGGCCGCGATGAACCGGCTGGGGGTCGAGCGCACCCAGGACGCGCAGCTGCTGGCGCTGGTCGAGCTGGGCGATGACCACGCCGCCCACTGCTTCGCCGACGGCGTGCAGATGATCACCGGCTGCACGTTCGGCAAGGGCAACATCGAGAAGCTGGGCTACGGCAAGTTCGGACTCACGCTCGTGGACAAGGCCACCGGCCGCGCCGTGCGGGTCGTGCCGCACGCGGAGGCGCAACTGCAGATCAAGCGCACGCCGTTCTTTCAGCAGTACAGAATGAAGGGTGTGCCCGCATCCAAGGTGCCCGGCGAGGTAGTCGACCCGCTGATTGCGCAGGTGCTGCACGCGCCGGAGGATCAGCTGTTGGCGGTGAGCGACGTGTTCGACTACGAGGTACCCGCGAAGGTCGAGAACTTCCACTCGTTCGTGTGTGATCGGTGCGGCGAGCTGGTGGTCGAGCCCTACGGGCGGGTCGTCGGCACCCACAAGGTGTGCATCCCGTGCCAGGAGGAGTTGCTGGCGGCCGAGCGCGCGGCAGCCTAGCGACGGTTGCCTCCACCCGTACGCCTCATCACGTTTCGTCATCATGCGCGCCCATCCCCTCTTCCTCGCCGCGCTCCTGCCATCCGTCCTGCACGCCCAGGACTCCGCGCGCGAAATCGTCGACCGCGTCGATCGGCTTTTGCGCGGCAATTCGTCGCACGGCACGGTGACGATGGAAGTCGTGACCGCCGACTGGTCCAGGAGCATGGACCTCGAGATCTGGTCGCTCGGGACCAAGTACGCGCTGGTCCGTGTGCTGGCGCCCCGCAAGGACGCCGGGATGGCCACGTTGAAATCCGGTAGCGACCTCTGGAACTACCTGCCCCGGGTGGACCGCACGATCCGCCTCCCCCCGTCGCTCATGAGCTCGGCCTGGATGGGATCGCATTTCACGAATGACGATCTCGTGAAGGAAACGCGACTCGTCGACGACTACGACATCGTCATCTCGTTCAGCGGCGTCCGC
>Ga0307424_1000705_pt1 | contig 18055 bp, 24 predicted proteins | sample SalMarWE160320MG_FD_202157 | JGI IMG/M metagenome (GOLD analysis project Ga0307424, IMG submission 202157) | Salt marsh sediment microbial communities from the Plum Island Ecosystem LTER, Massachusetts, United States - WE1603-20 | ecosystem: Environmental > Aquatic > Marine > Intertidal zone >... | reverse complement strand
CGTCGACCAGGATGGGCTTTCCGTCAGCTTTCGCAGCGGCGAACTCGTCCGCCGTGAACGCCTTCCACTCGGCCGCCGAAGCGGGCACGGAACCGAGAAGAATCACGGCAACGACGCCGGCAAAAAGGGCGCGATAAAGGGTCATTTTCCGTCCTCCCAAGTGGAATTCCTCACCGCTGCTATAGCAGTGCCCGCTTGGCCGAGGCCAATCACCACCCTTGAATTTTGCGTGAGCGAGAACCCTCTTTGGGGATCAAGGGCGCCGAGTTGCGCCGAATGCCGCGACCACGGCGAGGAAGGCCGAGACCACCGCGTCCCATCCGGCGAAGGACAGCCACAGAAACCGGCCCGCGGCCTCGTCGCAGCGGATGACCGGGGTATCGACGATGCCGCCCTGGCCCCAGGTCAGATCGAAACCCCCGCCGCAGGTCGAGGGTCCGGGCCACCACTTCCACTCGGCGCCGGCGTGATAGACGGCGAGCGCGGCGTTGCACATGAAAGCGAGCGCGACGAGCACGAGGAGGATGCGCACGGCGCCGCTCATCCGGTAGCTCGCGGCGAACCATGCGACCAAGGTGGCGGGCACCGCGAAGTAATAAGCGTAGCGCTCCTTGAGGCAGAGTTCGCACGGCGCGTAGCCGCCGAAATGCTCGAAGGCGAGCACGGTGAGAATCGTGGCGAGCGCCACCACGAACACCACGCCGCAATAGAACATCATCGGCCTTGGAGCTTGCGTCATCGCTGCGCTCTTAGAACACGTACTTGATCAGAACAAAGCCGCCGATCAGCAGCACCACGAACACGACGGACAGGATGCCGAGATATTTTTCGATGAAATCCTTGATCGGCGGCCCGAACCAGTAGAGCAGGCCCGCCACGACGAAGAAACGCAAACCGCGCGCGGCCACGCTCGCCACCATGAACACGAAGAAATTGAGCTGGGTCACGCCGCTGGCGATGGTGATGACCTTATACGGGAACGGGGTGACGCCGGCGATGAACACGATCCAGGCGCCGTACTCGTTGTACCGCTTGGCGAAGTCCTCGAACGCCGCCGTGTAGCCGTAGAAAGACAGGATCGGATGACCGATCGTCTCGAACAGGAAATAGCCGATGATATAGCCGAAGATGCCGCCGACGACCGACGCGAGCGTCGCGATCGCAGCATACACCCACGCCTTCCGCCGCTCAGCGAGCACCATGGGGATGAGCACCACATCGGGAGGGATCGGGAAGACCGAGCTTTCGATGAATGCTACGCCCGCCAAGGCCCACGGAGCGTTACGATGAGCGGCGAGCTCCATGGTCTTGTCATAGGCCCGCCTCAACATGGCGCCTGATTTAGCCGGGGCCGGAGCCCTTGTCCATCGGGTCTCTCCGGGGGAACGGTCAGAGTTGACCCCAACCCGCGCTTACCCCATGTTCCCGGCCCGAAAGCCCCAGTGGCGGAATGGTAGACGCGACAGACTCAAAATCTGTTGTCCGCAAGGGCGTGCTGGTTCGAGTCCGGCCTGGGGCACCATAATTTCCGCGCCGATCGTCGCCTGGGAGGGATGGCCCGTGAAGCCTCTGACGGCACTTCTTCTCCTCGGCGCCTTGGCCGCGCCCCATGCCGCTATGGCCGCCGATTCTGGTCAAGCCTTCGGCTCGGGCGCGCTCGCCTTGGCCGCTCTCGTCGGTGGCGATTCTCCGCTCCTCGGAGACCGGAACAAGGCTGCGCTGTCGAAACTTCTCGATGGTGACACCGATTTCGACTTTCCGAAGGACCAAACCATCACCGTCACGGCCGACAAGATCGCCTGCCATGCCAGCAATATCGACATCGCCGAGCATGACTGCGCGCTTCGCTTCGGCAAGCAAAACGTCAAGCTGAAAGGCCGCGCCGCGCATGAGCTCTACGCGACCCTTCTCGAGATTGGCGTCGAGCCGGATCCCGGCGCCGGAAATATCTGGGTGTCCATGTCGAAGTTGAGCTGCGCGATCAACGTCGCCAAGGTGCAAGCCAAGGCGGGCGGCGGTGCCAAGTGCCAGTACGCCTCTGATGAATAGCCGTCTCGCCGCACCTCTGATCGCGCTCGCGCTTCTTGTCGTCACCGGGGCCGGCGCATGGGCGCAAGGCGCACCGGGCAACCCGCCGCGCGCGGTGATGCAGGCGATCCAAACCACGCCCACGCCGAAGCCCGAGCAAGTCGTGGTCGGCGCCTTCATCAACGACATCCAGCAGCTCGACTTCAAGACCAACGACTACGTCATCGACCTCTATGTGTGGTTCCGCTGGAAATCGGCCGATATCGATCCGTCCAAGAGCATGGAGTTCATGAACCGCTTCGCCTCGGACGACAACCGGCGCGACGCCTTAATGGACAAACCCGAAGAACTGCCCGACGGCAGCTTCTATTCGATCATCCGCTACCAAGGGCACTTCTCCACCAAGTTTCCGCTCGAAGCCTACCCCTTCGACACCCAGACCCTGAAAGTCATCATGGAGGACACGCTGGCAGGGGCTGGCGACCAAGTCTACGTGCCGGACGGCAAGACGCCGGTGATCATCGATCCGGTCATCACGCTGCCGGGCTTCACGGTGGGCAAGCCGACCATGCGCATCGTCACCAACACCTACCCAACGAATTTCGGCGATCCGACCGTGGAAAAGGCCGAAGCCTATTCGCGCATCATCGTCTCGGTCCCGGTGACGCGGCCAGTCGTCGCCATGTCGCTTAAGACCTTCGTGCCGATCATTTTGATTGTCGTCTGCGCCTCGCTCGTCTTCTTCGTGCGGCCGCGCTACGTGGAAGGACGCATCGGCCTCGGCATCACGGCACTTCTGACCCTCGTGGCGCTCCAACTCACCGCTACAGCGCCGCTACCCGACGTCAACTATTTCATGATGCTCGATAAGGTCTTCCTGCTCGCGTATCTCTTCATCATCATCGCGCTCGCTCGCGTGGTGGCCACATCATGGCGCGGCGCCGATGCGGACGCCGAGTCGGCCATCAAACGCCACGACAGAATGTGGTTCGGTGCCCTGCTCGCCGTGTATTTGATCGCGAACATCGCGGTCCTGTGGGCTACCCTGGCCTGACCATGGGCAAAGTCACGACCAGCGACGGCGTGACCCTACGCTATCTGGAGGCCGGCTCCGGCGCGCCGCTGGTCATGATCCCCGGCTGGTCGCAGACCGCCGCGCAATACAAGCATCAGCTCGAAGGGCTAAGTACACGCTACCATGTCATCGCCCTCGACATGCGCGGTCATGGCGACAGCGACAAGCCCAGCCACGGCTATCGCATCTCGCGCTTTGCCAAGGACCTGCACGACGTCCTCGCCGCGCTCGATCTCACCGAGGTCAATCTGCTCAGCCACTCGCTCGGCTGCGCCGTGGTGTGGTGCTATCTGGACATGTTCGGGCCTAGGCGGATCGACAAGCTGATCTTCGTCGACCAATCGCCGTTCCTCACCGAGAATCCGAGCTGGTCCAAGTTCGAACGTGACGCCGCAGCGTACGCACTGACCTCTGAGCAGCGGCGCGATCCCATCAGCCTTTACGAGATCAAGAACCTTATCGATGCCGTCACCAGCCTTGCCGGCCCGCATGGTGAAGCCGTCACCCGCGCTTTTGTCGGCGGCCTGTTCACGGAGCGCGTTTCAGAAGAGGAGAAAGCCTGGGCCATCGAGCGCATGCTCATGCTGCCGCGGGCCTATGCCGCGTGCCTGATCTACGATCACGCGCTGCAATCCTGGTTCGACGTGGTCACGCGCATCGACCGGCCGACACTCCTGATCGGCGGCAAGGCAAGCCAGATTCCGTGGAAGTCGATGCAATGGATGCATGAGCACATCCCCGGCTCTCGCCTCGAGATCTTCGAGGAGGCGGACGGCGGCAAGCACTTCACGTTCATGGAGAACCCGGAGACATTCAACCGGCTCGTCGCCGACTTCATTGGCTAGAGCAATCGGGAAAGACCAACGTCGCCTTGGGGCCATCCTTCGGGGCCGGCGACGGCCCGCTCGTTGATGCACAGGCCTCCGGCAAGCTCTGACGGCCTTACACCAACCCGGAAAACGGAGCTGTGCGCTGTCAGGTCCATGTCAGGTCCCCCCGCTATCTCTGTCCCCTCAACCAGAACGTCTGTGGAGACAGATCATGATACGCGCTCTTCTTCTGCTGACCGGCCTGACCGTGATGTCGAGCGGCGCCGCCTCCGCCAGCGAAGGCTGCTCGGTTCCGAAGGCCGATTGGCAGCCGGAAACTGCGCTTCGCCAGAAGCTCGAAACCGAAGGCTGGAAGATCAACCGCATCAAGATCGATGACGGTTGCTACGAGGTCTACGGGTTTGACGGCAAAGGCCAGCGGGCCGAGACCTATTTCGACCCTAAGTCTTTCGAGATCGTCAAGGAAGGCTAGGGGCCGTGGCGACGACAAGGGTCTGGGACATCTTTGTCCGCGTGTTCCATTGGGGTTTGGCGGCGAGTTTCATCGTAGCCTGGGTCACAGGCGACGACTGGAAAGCGCTCCATCTCTGGGCCGGCTACTCGGCGGCAGCGCTGATCGCTATGCGCCTCATCTGGGGCGTGATCGGCACCCCCCATGCCCGCTTTAGCCAGTTCGTCAAATCCCCCCTTGTCGTCGCCAACTATCTAAAAGACATCGTCACCGGCCGGGAAGTGCGCCATCTCGGCCACAACCCGGCGGGCGGCGCCATGATCGTGGCCCTGCTCGCCACACTGATCGGTCTGTGCATCTCCGGATGGCTCATGACCACCGACGCCTTCTGGGGCTCGGAGATGATGGAAGACATTCACGAGACGCTTGCCAATCTCGCCCTCACCCTCGTCGGCTTGCACGTGGCCGGTGTCCTATGGGCGAGCTTCCGGCATCACGAGAACCTGATCCGCGCCATGGTGACCGGCCGAAAGCGCGTGCCAGAGTCCGGGGACGTGTTGTGATGCGAGTACGCGCCGCTCGCCGGCGGGCCCCGCCGATCATCGGTTGCTCCCCCGCGCGCCCTTGCCTAAGCTAATCCTTGTGGGACGGGGCGGTTTGGCACCTGCCAGCTCGCGTTCATTCCGCGCAAGTCACGGAAGGAGAACGCTCGATGCGACTGAGGCGCCAGGCCCCGTATCTTATCGCCCTCGTAGCCGTCTTTTTGCTCAAAGCGCTCCCCGCAGTCGCTGACGACGGCATGAAATGGCAATTCTCCGAATCTAATGACCCGGACAACCACGGCGCCATGACCGCGCGGCTCGTCTATGGCGTGCCCGAGACCGACAACGTCCAGGTGATGGGTATCTGCGACGCGCGCCCCAGCACCGGCGTCAAGTTTTCGAACCTCGTTTTCGGCGCCGATATCGGCACTCTCGCCAACGGCAAGGACGCCGACTTGCGGTTCTCCGGCGGCGGCTTCGAGCAGACGCTTCACGGCAATATCGAGCGCGCCGAGGGCGAAGGCCTGAACGGCGTCCATCTCGAGATCAAGAACGACGATCCGATCTGGGCCGCGTTTTCCGAGAAGGACACGCTGGATTACCAGGTCCCTGGCTACCGCGCCGCCACACTCCATCTCACGCCCGGCCGAGACAAGCTCAAGGCCTTCGTGAACGCCTGCCGGACCTACGAGAAAGCGGTGCTCGGTGAGGACAAGGAAGCAGATCAGGCAAACTCAACTGAGGCAAATGGCAACCCCGAGAAAGACGCCTTCGACAGCGCCAAAGAGCTCGGCACGGCCGCAGCCTTCGAAGCCTTTCTGTCGAACTACGGTTCAGGCTTCTACGCCGACCTCGCCCGCGCCTATATCAAGAAGCTCGACAAGGCAGCAGCGCCTTCGCTGGCACCCGCACCGCCGGCACCTCCGCCACCTGCGCCAACACCAACGGCGATCCCGGCGCCCGGCCCCGATCCTTCTTGCAAGGATCTGTTCAAGGTGAAGTCGCTGAACAGCGCCACGCCGGCCAAGATCACCTTCATCAACAAGTCCGGCATGTATCGCAGCATCATGTGGCTCGATTTCAAGGGGCGGCCCAAGGATTACGCCAATCTCAATAGCGGCCAGGAGGTCACCCTCGACACTTTTCTAACCCATCCTTGGATGGTCACGGACGGTCCGGGCAACTGCATCGAGATCGTCATGCCCCACGCCGGCACCCGCGTCGTGACGCTGACCGGGCCACAAGTGGCCCCACCGCCGCCCGCGAAGAAAGCCTCCCCGCCGCCCGCGCCGAAGCCAAAGAAGAAGGCGGCCGGGCCAAAGTGCCGCTCGCGCTCGGTCCTGATCGACGGCAAATGCATCCTGAGACGCAACGCCGGGGACGCTTGCGGGCCTGGCTACCACTTGAGAGGCGGAAAATGCGTGCACGGCGCCTATGTCACGCCCAGGAGTAAGAGATCAGTGCATGGCTGCCCGCCGGGGCTGGACTGGAACCCCCAGGAAGGGTGCCACGAGAACGATTAGGCTACGCCGCCTGCCGCACCTGGCCTGCGTTGAGTCGCAACGGCAGGGCCTTCACGCCGCGCAAGCCGAAGCGCTCGATCCATTCGATTCTATCTGGCGCCGCAAGCGCAAGGTTCGGATAGCGAGCATAGAGCCGGCCGAGAGCGCTCTGCACCTCGACCCGCGCAAGCTGCATCCCGAGACAGAAGTGGATGCCTGAGCTGAACACGAGATGCGGATTGGGAAAGCGATCGAGCTTGAGCTTATCGGGCGCGTCGAACACCGCCGGGTCGTAATTAGCGCCGGCGAGCATGCCCATCATGAAGTCGCCACGCCGAAGCTGTTGGCCGAAGAATTCGCAATCCCGCGACACGTAGCGCGGTTTCGTGCTCTGCACCGGAGAGGTGAAGCGCGCCAGCTCCTCGACCGCGCGCTCCATACGGCTTGCCGGGTCCGCCAAGAAATGGGTCTTTTGTACCGGGTTCTGCTCCAGCGCGATCACGCTGTCGGTGATGAGATGCGTCGTCGTCTCGAAGCCGGCGAAAAGCAGGAGAAACACCATGGAAACGAGTTCGTCCTCGCTCAGCCTGTCACCGTCCTGTTCGGCCCGCACCAACTCGCTTATCAGTCCCTCGCGGGGCTCTCGCCGGCACGCCTCGATCTGCCCGCGCACGTAGTTGATCACGCCGCTCATGGAGAGAAAGGCACGGAACATCCCGAAGCTGCTCCGCATCGAGGTCGCGGTTCTTGCCCAAACCGAGAACGCCTGCCGGTTCTGGTCCGGCAAGCCTAGCAACGCGCAGATGACGTCAAGCGGCAAGCGGCGCGAGAACTGGGTGACAAGGTCTACCTCGTCCATCCCCTCGAAGCCGTCGAGAATCCTGTCGGCAATCTGCTCGATGTCCCCGCGCATGTCGCGCACATGGCGCCGCTGAAACGCCTGATCGACGAGCTTGCGTAAACGCCGGTGGTCGGGTTCGTCTTTAAGAAGCATGTTGTTGGTGAGGAGTTTCAGCGAACGGGGCATCCAACATTTCATGCCGGCGACACCCGACTTACCGGCATGGCGCGCTTCCTGCACGAACAACGCGTTGTCCTTGACCATTGCCGATGTTGACTCATGCGTGGTCGTGACCCAAGTTCTGCCGACGAATGGCAGCTTGACGGGGATTACCGGCCCAGCCTTCCGCATCGCCGCAAACAGCGGGAAGGGATCGGCTTTGTTGGCCGCGTTGTCGAAATCGAAACGCAGCGGCGCGTTCAGACTGTAGGGCGCATGAATCGTCATGGCGCGAGCTTGCTCCGTCTCTTCCTGCCTCGCCAGGAAAACTGACAAAGCAAAGCGGCCCGAGGACGACGCTCCCCGGAGCCGCTTCGAGCTTTGTCGGACGTTGAGCGCAGAAGGCTTAGTGCCCGAGTTCGCGCCAATTGCTCTCGTGCACGTCGACGCCGTAATACTGCGCCGCCTTCTTGATATTGGCGAAGGCGAGATCGCGGTCGGAGTCCGACACACCCTCGACTTGGTCGAAGCGGGCGAGCGCGTCGCGTACGTGGCTCGCGTCGGTCAGAGGCTCTTTGCGCTGCATTGGGAACGCGAACACGCTCTCGGGCAGGTTGCTTCTGGTAGTCAGATCGCCGTGCTCGGTATGGGGCTGCCAGGTGGACTGCATGGCTTATTCCTCCTTGAGGATCATGGGGGCAATGGGGGGTAAACGCGTCTCTTCCCTATGAGTTTCCGGCAAGGGCATCACCGTTCCACGGCCCGCCCTAGACCAGGACGGCGCTGACGGTAGGCAGCAAAAGTTTCGCTCTCATTAGCTCCGCGCCCCGCAGATTCCCGCACATTTTCCAAAATTTTGAGCCGTTAATCCGCGTGCGGCCGTCGCTTCCGTCCCTTGGAGAATCGCGGCAGGATGCCCGCTGGGGACGTGGCCTAAGATTCTGGGGGAGAATCTCATGCAGAACCTGATCTCAGCATTTCCAGTGCTGTGCTACTGCGTGGCGTTCGTCTTCGGGTTCCTCGACATCGGCCAGCCCTTTGGCAACGCAGAGCTTGGCCCGCTCCTGCAATGGATGCTGACTCTTGGGCTTGGGCTGCCGAGCCTTTGGGCGGCGTTGTCGCATGCGGTCTTCAGCGAACGCGTCGCCGCGTCCATCGGCTGGGCGCCGAGCCCATTCCAGAAGGAGATCGCCGGCGCCAATCTCGGCATCGGCCTTGGTGCCGTGGCCGCTTCTGCGCTCGGCGCGCCGGCCGCCTGGGCGATGACGGTCATGGCGGCAGGTTTTCTGTGGAGCGCAGCGGCGGTTCACGTCGCCGACATGGTGCGGCGGAAGAACTTCGCCATCAACAATGCCGGGCCGATCTTCTGGTGGGACATCCTCACCCCGCTCACGCTATTCATCCTGCTGCTGCTGCTGCGCGCCGCCTGAGCCGATCCTAGCAATGGACCGCGAGCCACACGGTCGGCGGATCTTCACGCGTCCAGGTCACGCGATGACGGCAATGGGCGGGGATGAGCAGCCAGTCGCCTTCCGCAAGCGCCCGGTCCTCGGCCTCGCCCTCGATGCGCAAACGTGCGGCGCCGGCGATGAGAAGCACAAACTCGTCGCGTGCCTGGTCGTACCATTGGTCTTCGGGCGTCGTCTGACCGGTCGAGACGATGCGCTCGATGCGCACGCCCGGGCGCTCGACGAGAACCTCGAAAATCTCATCCGCAACAGGTTGCGCCGGTAGGCCCGTCCGCAAGCTTCCCGACTGAACCGGACCTTCGGACCTAGGGCGCAAGCTGCGTCACCTGGTAGAGCCGCTCCAGCCACTTGCCCTGCTCTTTGACGACGACTGTGGTGACGAACACCTTGGGAGAACTGATCGACTTGCCTTTGAACGTCCCCTCCAGCTTGGCGGTCACTGTCCGCATGGCAACGCCCGGCCCAAGCAGGACCACTTTGGGCTCGCTCAGGTTCGTCTGCTTGAATTTGAGATCGGGGAGCGATGCGATTTGCTCGGCCGCGGAGTAGGGCGCGGCGTAATAAAACGTAACCGCCACATGATCGGGCGCTAAGCGCGCCTTGATCGCATCGGCGTCCTGCGTTTGGTATGCCTCGTCCAGCTCGGCCACGACATTGTCGACGGCCTCTATGCTCGCAGTGTCGTTGGGCCGGTCGCACCCGCCGACACTGACGAAAATCAGGAACGAGAGCGCGGTAAGAAGTTTCCGCATGCTTAACTCCTCATGCCGGTGTTGACTGTTTGTTGGCTGTTTCGGAGTTCACTCTGTCGGAGATCCCACAACAGGCCCTTAATCCCATGACAACGCCGCCATCCGTCATGACCCGCGACCGCCCGATCATCAAAGGACGTGCGGCGCTCCTCATCATCGATGTGCAAAACGGCACGTGTGGGCCGAAGGAGGCGGAAGCGCGGCCCGAGTTCTACATGGCCACGGCGCTTCGCGTGATCCCCAACATCACCGCGTTGCTCGAAAGCTTCCGCAAGGTCGGCCTCGAGGTCATCTATACGGTGATCGAGGATTTGACCGCGGACGGGCGCGACCGCAGCCTCGACTACAAACTCTCCGATATGGGCTTTGCCAAAGGCTCCCATGAAGCCCAGGTGGTCCCTGAGTTGGAGCCGCTTCCCGACGAGATCGTCTTGCCCAAGACTTCGTCGTCGGTATTCAACTCAACCAATCTCGATTACCTGCTGCGCAATATGGGCATCGAGGACGTGTTCGTGACCGGCTATCGCACCGATCAGTGCATCGACCATGCGGTGAAGGACGGAGCCGACCGTGGCTATTACATGACCTGCGTGCATGATGCCTGCGCCGCCGAGACGGAGGCGCGTCACGCGGAGGCACTGCAATGCTTCAAAGGATATTGCCGTATGCTCTCCACGGAGGAGGTGCTCGACCTCGTCCCCGTTAATTGAGCGCCGTCACTTTTCCTGACCCACGAGTTTCAGGTCAAACGACTTGAGGTCAGCGTTAGTCTTAAGGAAGTCTGTGACCTTCTTGAGATCATCGACCTTCGCTGAGGAGTAGAAGCCCGTCGTGCAGGTCGAGTCGCTGTAAGAGTCGGTGACCATGACATAGGGCCCCGCGTTCTTGACGATGTTGCAGGAGCACACCGCCTTCGTTGGGTCGTCCTTGTCGACGAGGCACGGCCTGTCGTAGCACCAGGCCCAAGGCCGATCATTGGTACACGCTGCATAGCTCTTGATCGGATAGTAGCGCGATACGACCTGCTTGCCCTCGGGGCTGTCGACAGGGTCGTGGCAGGGCGTGTTTCCGACCGAATAGCCGGTCTTGACCTCGCAGTCGCAGAACACGGTTTCCTCGCCCTCCTCGATTGGAGCGCATTTCGCCGTGGTGCAAAGCGCATAGGTGCTTTTGCAAACGATCTTGTCGTTGCCCAGGCTCTGCTCTTCGCCACAGCCGCTCAGCATGGCGCCGAGCGCGATGAACGCAACAAAGTACGCCGTCTTCCACATTGCACACCTCCCAGCCGGCTTAGGTTAGCGTGTGCATGCACCTGCGCTACAACGCAACGTATACACCGTTAGCACACAGTTATCCGCTGTCCCTGGGGAGTTATCCCCGACCTCCATGGACGCCGTGCCGCGTCTCAATAAACCTCGGCATAACGTGCGCAGAGTTCCTCTGGCGCAAGATCGGCGACATAAGCGAGTTCCGACCGTTTGTGGCGGACATAGGCTTCGAAGAAAGTCGGTCCAAACCAAGTCTTGACGATGTCGCTCGCCTCCATGGCGTCGAGCGCTTCGCCCAGAGACCGCGGCAGCGGCTGATACGTGTCAGGCAGTTGGAGCTTCCGCGCGATGCCGTCGGCGCCGGCGAAGATCACCGCGCCAAGGGCTATGTACGGACTGGCAGCCGCGTCACACACGCGAAATTCCAGATTGAGCCGCGCCGCTTTTTCCTTCTCATCGTTCGTGGCGAACACCGGACAGATACGCAGCGCCGCACCACGGTCTTGGCGTTGGATGTCGGCGACGGTCGGCGCCCAACGGTTCGGCGTGAGCCGCAAATACGACACGGGCGACGGCGCAGTAATCGCTGAGATCGCCGGCAGGTGATGCAACACGCCGGCGGCAAACTGCGAAGCGGCGACACTCAGGCCGAGCGGACCGTTGGGGTCGTAGGTCGTGGGCGCGCCGGACTCCTCGTGCAGGCTGAAATGGATGTGCACGCCGTTCCCGGCGCCGTCCGCCACCGGCATCGGCGAGAAGATGGTGCGGTTGCCCAGACGAAAGGCCGCGCCGCGCGCCATCTCACGCGCGATCACACCCTGGTCCGCCGCGATCAGTGCCGTCTGTGGCGCCACGGTCATCTCGTATTGGCGCGGGCCGTATTCCGCGAGGAAGGAGTCGGGCTTGGCATTTGCCGCACGGATCGCCGCGACGAGCATCTCGCCGAACGTGCCCTGGCGCCGGAACGCGCTCAGGCTATAGGCATGGCCCGGCAGGTCCTCGACGCCGGTATAGACGAACTCTTGCTCGAAGGCGGCGAGCAGATGGAGACCGCTGGCCTCTTTCAACGCGGCGGAGGCGCGGCGCAGAAACCCGCGTACACAGCACTCCCACGGAGTGCCATCGGTGTTGCGGATATCGCCGAGAAAGAAATGCTCCGGCGCTGAGCCGTCGCGGAAGTCCACATGCACCTCGGCGCTCGGATCCGGCACGATCATGAGGTCGCCGCCCGTGCCGAACGGCGTGTCGAGGATCGGCCCGAAGCAGGTCTGCATCAGGTTGGAGTGGGTCCAGCCGATGCCGGCCTTTCGCCGTGCCGGCAACTCGCTCGCCGGAAAGCCCTTGCCACGCACGAGCCCCGCGATATCGCAGGTCCCGACGAAAATCAGCTCTTCGCGCAGCATGGCACCCCCTCTGTTCGACAGGAGGCACCAGTCTATGTCAGTTCCGGAAAAAAAGACCTTACCGGAGAACCCCCGGAGCGCGTCGCTAGCTACGGCGGATATGTGCCCTGATCGGTTCGCTCGCCGTGGTCACGAACTCGGCGGAGAGCGTCCGCAGCTCTTGGGCTTGGGCTTCGAAAACGCCCATGTGCTCATGCCAGTAGTTCATCCCGAGGCGCATCATCTCCATGGGCGACTTGGCGCCAGCAAGATCGCGAGCGAACTCGAGCCCAGAGTTCATATTGGCTTGCGCGATGTCCACGAGCTTGCTGTTGACTTTACGGGCCACCGGCATGGCCGCCTTCAGCGACTTCTCAAACGTGTCCACCGCACTCTCCACGACGGCTTGCGAGTCGGAGAGCTTCTCCTCCGGTTTGACCGAATTGACGAGAACGGGGGCAGGCGCCTTCGGCGCTGGTTCTTCCCGGACCGCCGCCTCGCTCGCCTTGGCGGCGACCACTTTCTTCTTCGGCGGTCTCTTTGCTTGGGTCTTCGTCGCGTGAGTCTTCGTCTGAGGCTTTTTCGGGCGAGTGGCCATGATCTTCCCCGCTACATTGAGGACCGCGCCTAATCCTTCATCACCGATGCCGCCAGATTGGGCGGATCGGCAAGTCTATTCAGGCCCCGCGGCCATTTTACGGCGGCGCGGCCCGGAGCACGCGGCACCGGCCCACCTTGCCTTGCACGAGGCGTGCCGCTTTGAAAGGCCTTAGCCCGCCTCGGATTCCACCCGCCCGGCCGCATCGAGCCCGGCAAACTCCTCGGCAGAAAGGGAGATGTTGGCGGCAGCAACGTTCTCCTCCAGATGAGCCACTTTCGACGTGCCCGGGATGGGCAACATCACTGGGCTGCGGGCGAGCAGCCAGGCGAGCGCGATCTGACTCGGGGTGGCGCCGTGCGCCTTTGCCATCTCATCGAGGATCGAGCCCTCTTTGGCGAGACTGCCGTTCGCCAGCGGATACCACGGGATGAAGCCGATGCCGTTTGCCTCGCAATAATCGAGCACGTCCTCGCTCTTTCGGTTCACGAGGTTGTAGAGGTTCTGCACCGTCGCCACGGGGAACACCTCCTGCGCGGCCTTGATGTCTTCGACGGACACCTCGCTCAAGCCCACATGGCGCACGATCCCGTCATCGATCAGCGCTTTGACGGCGGCGAACTGTGCGTCGCGCGGCACCTTCGGGTCGACGCGGTGGAGCTGCCACAGCCCGATCTGCGAAACTCCGAGCTTCTCGCGACTCTTGAGCGCCTCGGCGCGCAAGTGCGCCAGATCGCCGTTCATTTCCCACACACCGGGGCCTGGCCGCAGAAACCCCGCCTTGGTGGCGATGAGCATGCCTTCGTAAGGATAAAGCGCCTCGCGGATCAGCATCTCCGACACGTCCGGTCCGTAGGAGTTGGCCGTGTCGACGAAGTCGACGCCGAGCTCCGGCAGGCGCCGCAGCGCGCGCAACGCCTCTTCGCGATCCTCCGGCTCTCCCCAGATCCCCGGGCCCGTGATGCGCATGGCGCCGAAGCCGAGGCGGTGGATGGTGATCTCGCCGCCGACCTTGAAGGTCCCCGACTTCCGCGCATCGAGCGTCGTTGTTTCCAAACTCATGGCCGTGCCTTTCGCGTGAGATGTCCTTGGCACTTAAGCGCGCGTGCTGCAAGTTCGTAGGGCTGAGCCTGCGGCCATGCGTAGCGCGTGAGGCGACCAGAAGATCAATCCCCTCGCCCATCCTTCCGCGCCTGCCACAGCTCCCGGCACTTGCGGACTGCATTCCAGCCGAGAAACACCGTGACCGCCGCGAGCATGAGGCCGCCGCCGACGATCAACATCGCTGAAAACCTTTGACTGAGGCCTTATGGTGAGGCGCTACGTCCCGCCAATTGGTACCCCGCGTCGATGCAACACCCTGAAGATAATTCGTTTTTCGACCTCCTCGTGAGCAGCTACCGGCGCCTGCTCGGCGAAGAGCCGCCCTTTCTCGAAACCGGCGCGCCGCACAGCGCGGAATGGCTGTACCGGCACGCGCCGTCTTGCGTGCTGGCCCACAACACCGAGCCTGACCCGCGCTTCATCTATGCCAACAAGATTGCGCAAAGTGTGTTCGGATATAGCTGGGACGAATTCGTCGCGCTGCCCTCGCGCCTCTCGGCCGAAGCCCCGGACCGCGAAGAGCGCCAGCGCCTGCTCGAGCGCGTCGGCCGCGACGGTTTTGCGACCGGATATTCCGGCATTCGCATCGCCAAGTCGGGCCGGCACTTCAGAATTGAGGACGGCGTCTTGTGGCAACTCCGAGAACCAGACGGCAGGTTGCACGGCGTCGCCGCGACCTTCGCCCGTTGGCGCGATGTCTGAGACCCGCAGCCTAGTGCTTGCGGCGGTTGACCTCGGCCTGGCTGATCTGGCCGTCCTGCACCAGCGCGTGGACACACGCCCTGGACAGGCTGTTGCCGTTGCGGTCCATGCATGAGCGGAGCGCCGCGGTCTCCAGCCCATATTCGCCGCAATACTTCTTGTAGTCCGCCCGGCAAAACTGCTGCACGGCCTTGCTGTAGGACGACGCCGGACCCGCCGCGGCCGCGTCGCTCAGCCCCATGGCCGCAGCAGAGGCAACAAGCAACCCAATAACAGTAGTCTTCATAAGTGATTCCCCCTCGAGTCCCGGCCCGTAAGCCTATCAAACCGACCTTCCGGTTCAAGCCCGGTTCTCCACCCATGACGCGGATTTCATAAAAAGAATCGGCGTGTTGGTTGTGCGCCACAGGGAAACCGGACGGAACTTCAACCGACCTGCCGAACGTGCGGGTGAGGCACCACAGGGCTGGACGCCCCCGCACTCCTGACAACTTCTCGGTGTATCGCTAGATTCAACTGAAGCGTTCGCCTTGCGAGGCCATTGCCATGCTTAAGTCCAGTACACCAATTCGGTCGGGCCTGCCGCCCGGCCCCAAAGGCTCCGCCGTCAGGGGCAGCATCCGCGAGTTCGGCACCACCCTTCTCGACTTCCTGCGCGACACGGCCAGAGAATACGGCCCGCTCGCGAGCTTCCGGGTCGGCCCCAAGCGCATCTTCCTGGCCAGCAACCCCGATCTCATCGATCAGGTGCTGGTCCGCGACGCTAAGCACTACGTCAAGCATTTCGGCGCCCGCGCCTTCAAACCCGTGCTCGGCAACGGCCTCGTCACCAGCGAAGGCGCCTATTGGCAGCGGCAGCGCAAGCTTGTGCAGCCCGCCTTCATGAAGGCTCGCGTGCGATCCTATGCACCGGTCATGACAGAGCTGACCGAGACGATGCTCGAAGCCTGGAACCCGGGCGAGCACATCGACATCAATTTCGCGTTCGGCGATCTGACCAGCAGAATCGCGCTGAAGACGCTGTTCGATCTCGACGACGCGGGCGACCGCGAACGCTTTTACGAAACGCTGAAATTCGCCTTCGACATCATGACGGCACGGCTCAGCCGCCTCATCAAGATTCCGCTATGGGTGCCGACGCCGCAGAATGTGCGCTTCAACCGCGCACGCGCCGAGCTCGACCAGACCATACAAGGCTTCATCGAAGCGGGCCGCGCGCGGGGAAAAATCGGCGACGACCTCCTGTCGCGGCTCATCTTCGCCGAGCACGAGGACGGCTCGCGCATGACCGACCGCGAGCTACGCGACGAGGCGATGACGCTTTATCTCGCCAGTCACGAGACGACGGCGCTGACCCTGACCTGGACGTGGGTTTTGCTGTCGCAGCATCCCGCCGTCGAGAAAAAGCTCGTCGCCGAATGGCAGCACATGCTCGGCGGCCGCACGCCCACCGCCGACGACGTCACCAAGCTGCCCTACACTGCGAACGTGATCGCCGAATCCATGCGGCTCTATCCACCCGTCTATGTGATCGGCCGCGAGGCGACCAAGGATCTCGAGCTCGGCGGCTATCGCGTGAAGCGCGGCTACACGGTGCTGATGAGCCAGTGGGTGAACCACCGCGACCCGGCCTACTTCCCCGATCCGGACGCGTTCATCCCCGAGCGCTGGGAAGACGGACTCGCCAAGCGCCTGCCGAAATTCGCCTACTACCCGTTCGGCGGCGGACAACGCATCTGCATCGGCAATGCCTTCGCTCTGATGGAAGCGGCGATCATTCTCGCTGCCGTCGGTCAGCGCTACCGCTTCACCGTAGACGACGGCTACGAGGTCACCTTCAAGCCGCAGATCACGCTGATGCCTTTGGGCGGCATCCCGGCGACGCTCCAGCCGCGCTAGCGGCGTACGCTAATTGTTGCCTTTCGCCGTCGCGTCCGCCAGGCAGTTGGCGATGAAGGCTTCCCGGGCGGGGGTCCGAAGCGGAGGCTGGACCTGATCCGCCTTGCGCTCGCAGGCTTTCCGCACCGCGTCCGAGACATCCGCCGAGGCAGGGCTGGCCGCGCATATCATGGTCGCCGCCAGCACGAGCCCGGCGAACCCGGCCGTCACCATGTTCCGTGTCATCGAATGCGTCCTCCCTGGTTGCTAGCGCTGCCCACTATACCATTCTGCGGACTTTGCGCCTCACAAGAACATTTCGCTCGCAGAATCGTTCGCGCGCATTGATACAGTTCGAACGTGGTGCCACGTCTATGAACGGAAGCAACAAGGAGGCCGGCGCGATGCTGAAGCACGAATTGCTCGCTGACAAAGGCGTTCTGATCGTGCGGCCCGAGGAGCCGCTCTCGGCCGCGGACTTCGCCGCGCTCGCCGCCGAGGTCGACGCCTATATCGAGACCCATGGCGAGCTCAAAGGGTTGATGATCTGCGCGCACGCCTTCCCCGGATGGGAGAATGTCGACGGCGCGGTCTCGCACTTCAAATTCGTGCGGGACCATCAGAGCAAAATCGCCAAGGTCGCCGTCGTCAGCGACTCCGACATCCTGGCGTTTCTGCCTCGGCTTGTGAGCCATTTCGTCAGCGCCGAGGTGAAGCACTTCAAGGGCGACGAGGAGCGGCAAGCGCTCGCCTGGCTTGCCGATTGAGGCGCGCCTATTGCGCGACACGCAGATCGCTCAGACCTTTCGCAATGTCGCCAAAGATACTGGCGAGCTGGTCAGCGCTGGGCGAGTTGTAGAACATGCTCGGATCGCTCGCACAGGATTGCAGCAAGGTTTGACTCGCTGACGTCACACCAAGACCGATGGTGTAGATCTGGATGCCCTTCGCCTTGATGTTGTTGCACACCGTCAGCGTGTAGCTGTCGAGAGTCGCGTCCGCATCGCTGCCGGTCGTGCTGCCAAGGTGGCCCTTCTTGGCGTAGCCAAAGGCATTGTAATAGGACTCGTTGAAGCCATTGCTCCCGCCGCCGACGGAGTTTTCGCCATCGGTCAGCAGCACGATCGCCTTGACATACTTGCCGTTGTCATAGGCTGCGCCCTCCGTGAAGGGAGGAGTGGGCGAAATCGCTCTCCAGCCCCACAGAAGCCCGGCCGGAATGACCGTGCTTCCCTTGGGGGTCAGCGCGTCGATGGCGGTATCAATGTCGCTTTGCGAATTCGTCATGGCAAGGATACTCGTGGGGGGACAGTTGAAGTCGGGTCCCTTCGACGTGCTGTAGACGTTCTTTCCCTGGTACTTGCCGGTGTAGCACTGTCGCTTGTCGTTGGTGCTGCTTCCCTTCACGCAATCCGCGCCCGAGTAGCTGCCGTCGTTGGCGTAGTTATTCGCAACACCCCAGCTCGAATCGGAT
>Ga0307424_1000704_pt1 | contig 18086 bp, 17 predicted proteins | sample SalMarWE160320MG_FD_202157 | JGI IMG/M metagenome (GOLD analysis project Ga0307424, IMG submission 202157) | Salt marsh sediment microbial communities from the Plum Island Ecosystem LTER, Massachusetts, United States - WE1603-20 | ecosystem: Environmental > Aquatic > Marine > Intertidal zone >... | reverse complement strand
AACCGTTCACGGTTTACAGTTATCGGTTCACGGTTAATGAGAAAAAAGTACGCTTTAGTCGAATGCACCGAAGGAAGGGAAGGAAGAAATGGCAGACAGGAGAATTAGAAAACACCCCATACTTGATATTCCCGCGAAGGAGGAAGTCCCTTTTTTCTGGAACGGGAAGGAACTCTCAGGGCTCAAGGGTGAAATGATCTCCTCGGCCCTTTTTGCAAACAACATCCACATCTTCGGCCATCATCCCAAGGATGGCAGCCCCCAGGGTCTCTTCTGCGCAAACGGCCAGTGTTCCCAATGTTTGGTTATCGCCGACAACGTCCCGGTCAAGGGGTGCATGACTCCCCTGCATGCGGGAATGGTGATTGAAAGTGTGGAAGGAATACCCGAACTCCCCGCGGATGATGACCCGGTGAAACCTCGCGAGGTCCCTGGAACAGACGTGGATGTCCTTATCATCGGCGCCGGGCCGGCGGGCCTCTCTGCCGCCATTGAGCTGGGGAAACTGGGAATAGACACCCTCGTGATTGATGACAAGGACAGGATCGGGGGAAAGCTGGTTCTGCAGACCCACAAATTCTTCGGATCAGTGGAAGATTCCCATGCAGGGACCCGCGGGTTCGAAATCGCATCACTCCTCGGGAATACCCTGGCCGAGTTCTCATCGGTCCGCACCTGGCTCAACTCCACTGCCGTGGGTGTTTTTTCCGACGGGATCGTTGGTGTCGTGACGGAGACGACGTACCGGAAGATACGGCCCAAGGAATTGCTGGTTGCCACCGGTGCAAGGGAAAAGATGCTGTCTTTTCCCGGTAATACCCTGCCCGGTATCTTCGGCGCGGGGGCCTTTCAAACGCTGGTCAACCGTGACCTGGTAAAAACCTCCGACAAGGTCTTTATCGTCGGAGGCGGCAACGTGGGACTCATTGCCGGATACCATGCCCTCCAGGCCGGAATACAGGTCGTGGGCCTTGTGGAGGCCCTTCCCCAGGTCGGCGGTTATAAGGTACACGCTGACAAGCTCAAGCGACTGGGCGTCCCCATCTATACCAGCCATACCGTGGTTTCGGCCCACGGCAAAGACCGTGTGGAGTCCATCACCATCGCGGAACTGAACAAGGAATGGAACATCATTCCCGAATCCCACAAGACATTCGAGGCGGATACGGTCCTGATCGCTGTAGGCCTTACCGAGGTCAACGAGTTTTACCTGAAGGCCAGGGAATGGGACATGGATGTCTTTGTGGCGGGAGACGCCCAGGAGATTGCCGAGGCCTCAGCCGCCATGTTCACCGGGAAAATTGAGGGATTGAAGATTGCAAAATCCCTGAACCGTTACCGGGAAAGCATTCCCCGGGAATGGGAAGAAAAAGCCCGGGTTCTCAAGTCAAAACCTGGCTCCGTCTCAATAAAGCCACCCCCGGGGCATCCTTCCGGCGTGATGCCTGTTTTCCATTGTTACCAGGAAATCGCCTGCAACCCCTGCACATCGGTGTGTCCGGAACACGCCATCCACACCCAGGGAAACAAGATTATGGGATTGCCTTCTATTACCGATATATCCCTCTGCAAGGGCTGTCTCTCGTGCGTGGCCATTTGCCCGGGGTTGGCGATTACACTCGTGGACCCTGGAAAAGACCCTGATCGCCCGACCGTCACCCTCCCCTACGAGATCTGGCGGGAAACGGTGGAGGTAGGGCAAGAGATCGAGGTGACTGATGACAATGGAAACATTCTTGGCAATTATCCCGTGAAAAAGGTCGTTTCCTTCAAGAAGAAATTTCCCGGCACCCTCCTGGTACAGATAGAAATGGAGGCTGAAAATGCTGCAAAGGCCATCGGGATCCGGGTCCAGGAAGAGGAAATCAAGCCGGACATGATCTACGAAGAGGATCTTCCTCCTGACGAAGCAATCGTCTGTCGCTGTGAACGGGTTACCGCGGGAGAGATACGGGAGGCCATTCGAAACGGGGTCAGGGATATGAATCATCTCAAGGCTATCAACCGCGCCGGCATGGGGGCCTGCGGCTCGAAGACCTGCAGGCCCATGATCTGGCGATTGTTCAAGGAGGAGGGTATTGACCTTGAAGAGGTCACGGACCGGGTAGACCGCCCCCTCTTTGTGGAAGTCCCTTTAGGAACCTTTGCCGGCGTGTGGGGAGGTGATGCAGATGAGTAATTACGATGTCATCATCGTCGGGGCGGGCTCCATCGGCGTGCCCACTGCCATGGCCCTGGGAGAAAAAGGGATCAGGGCCTTGGTGATTGACCGCAATGCCTCTCCGGGCCAGGGTGAAAACAAGCACGCCATCGGCGGAATTCGCGCCACCCATTCGAGCCCCGGGAAAATACTCACCTCCCTGCGTTCGTTGGAGATCTTCTCGACCTGGAAAGATAAGACCGGGGACAGTATAGAATGGCTCATGGGTGGCTACCTGTTTCCCGTCTATAGGAAAGCAGAGGAAGAGATCCTGAAATCCATTCTCCCCATTCAAAAAGAATATGGTTTAAACATTGATTATGTGGGTCCCGGGAAGATCAAGAAAGTCCTCCCCGGGATAAACCAGGAAGGTCTCCTCGGAGGAACGTTTTCACCGGGGGATGGATCTGCCTCCCCGCTTCTTGCCATTGACGCGTTTCACCGCAAGGCCCTTTCCTCCGGTGTGGAATTTCATTTCAGGGAAACGGTGGAGGAAATTACCACTGAAAATGACAAGATAACCGGCGTCAAAACAGGAAAAGGAACATACCATGCGCCGGTGGTCATTGACACGGCAGGACCTTATTCAAGGCTGTTTTGCAGTATGGCGGGGATTGATTTTCCCGTTTACCCGGATTCCCATGAAGCGGCCATCACCGAGCCGGTAAAGAACTTCTTCGGCTGCATGGTGGTGGACCTGAGGCCCGGCCCCGGTTCCAAGAATTACTATTTCTATCAGAACAGCCTGGGGCAGGTGGTCTTTTGTATAACGCCCGATCCAGCGATACCGGGGACTGATAAACGGGAGACATCCGTCTTCCTTCCCCAAGTGAGCGCCAGGATGGTAGCACTCCTGCCGAGGTTGAGAAATCTCCGGGTACGGCGCATGTGGCGGGGCCTGTACCCCATGACCCCCGACGGCTCACCCCTCGTAGGGTGGGACCGGAAGCTGGAGGGTTTTCTCCACGCAACAGGTATGTGCGGGCAAGGATTCATGCTGGGTCCCGGCATCGGTGAACTCCTGACCAGGATGATTACCGGGGAAACCACATCAGATGATCAAACCACCCTGCAGGAATTCTCCCCGTACCGGGAATTCGGAGGACATGAGGCGTTAAAGTAGAAAGTAAAGGAGGGAAAGAAGAATGACCCAACTGAAACCAAGAGAAATCAAGGCACTATCCTACACCCGACCGACCTTGGAACAGGGGTACGCCAACCAGACCCTTTCCATCGACCTTTCAGGCGCTGCTATTTCCATCAAACCTGTTTCCGAAATAATGAAGGAGGTATTTGTGGGCGGCAAGGGGTTTGACCTCTGGCTCCTCTGGAATGCGGTGACCACTGAGACCAAATGGAACGATCCTGAAAACGCCATCTGTATCGCCTCAGGTCCCATGGGAGGAACGCCCGGCTACCCTGGATCAGGGAAGAGCATTGTCACCACTATCTCTCCCACCACAGGATCGGTCATGGATTCCAACGTGGGCGGCTATTTTGGTCCCTACCTGAAATTCTCAGGATTCGACGCACTGGAGGTCACGGGACAGGGCGCTGATGACACGGTCATCTTCATTGACGGTGTGGGCCAGGAAATTAAGCTCCTCCAGATACCAGGGCTTCCTGAAGATTCCTACGCCCTGTCTCAGGTGCTTACGGATTTTTTCGCCGAAGGCAAAAAGCAGAATATTTCAGTGGTCTCCACCGGCCCGGGGGCAAAGCATAGCCTGATCGGCTGTCTTAATTTTACGTGGTATGATGTAAAACGCAAGCGTGCGCGATACAAACAGGCCGGGCGCGGCGGGATTGGGACCGTATTTGCCCACAAGAGACTCCGGGCCATCGTGGCCCGCTGGGATTCGGTCACCATGGACACGAACAACCCGGCTGACAAAGAAGCACTCACAACCGTTTCAAAGGCCTATTCCAAAGAAATCAGGGACCTGGACCCGAAACAAAATGAAATGGCAAGGGTCGGGACCACCCATCTCGTCCCCATCATGAATGATTTCGACCTGCTCCCCACCCACAACTTTCGCTACGGGCAGCATCCCGGTGCCAACAACATCGGGCGTGACGTGTATCAGCATTTGTTCGATCCGGGATTTGACGGTTGCTGGAGAGGATGCACCGTGGCCTGTTCTCACGGGGTCAAAGACTTTGTTCCCATGACCGGGCCTTACAAGGGACAGACCGTCTTTGTGGACGGGCCGGAATATGAAACCATTGCCGGTTGTGGATCCAATATCGGCGTATTCGACCCGTTCACCATCCTTGAAATGAATTTCTACTGTGATGCTTACGGGCTGGACACCATTTCCGTGGGGACGGGCATTGCCTTTGTCATGGAATGTTTTGAACTGGGACTGATCACCGCCTCCCATACAGGCGGTATGGATCTCAGTTTCGGAAACCGCTTGAAAGCCCTGGAACTGGTCCACCAAATGGCCGCGGGAGAAGGATTCGGCGCCGTTGTGGGCCAGGGGATTCGCAGGATGAAAGAGGTCTTTGAAAAAGAATACGGTGCAGATGCCGCCCTGCTGCAGGATATCGGTATGGAATCAAAGGGGCTGGAATTCTCCGAGTACATGACCAAAGAATCTCTCGCCCAGCAGGGAGGGTATGGGATCGCCCTGAAGGGCCCTCAGCATGACGAGGCCTGGCTCATTTTTCTGGATATGGTACACAACTACATGCCCACCTTTGAACAGAAGGCCGAAGCCCTTCACTGGTTCCCCATGTTCCGGACCTGGTTCGGGTTGTGTGGGCTGTGCAAGCTGCCCTGGAACGATATCGTTCCCGAGGACAACAAGGAAACACCGGAGCCGGCTAAAGTCATGAAGCATATTCACTGGTATGCGGACTATTTCAATGCCGTCACTGGAAGAAAAGTTACCCCGGATGACCTGGTCCAAATGAGTGAGGCCGTGTACAATTTTCAAAGAATTTTTAATCTCCGGATGGGATATGGCCGGAGGGAGCATGATACACTCCCGTACCGGGCCATGGGCCCGGTAACCGTCGAAGAATACGAATCGCGCCGGGAAAGATATGACAAGCAGCTCACTGAAAAATACGGGGTTGATATCGCCGATAAAGAGGCCCCGGAAAAGGTGGCGATCCTCCGTGGGTTCAGGGAACAACAATACGAGGAACTCAAGGACGCAGTCTATGAGAGGCGAGGCTGGAACAAGGACGGGATTCCCACTGCAGACACGGTAAAGCGGTTGGGTATCGATTTTCCCGAAGTCCTGGAAGTCTTGAAGGCCAACGGCGCGAGTTGATGATAAGCGTTGATGGCAGACAGGTTCCGTGGCATGAGGGCATGACCGTGGGGACCCTGCTTGCAGATATTCAAGATGCACATCTCTATGCGGTGGTGCGCCTCAACGGCAAACTCGTTTCGAGGCCGAACTTCCAAACAACCCCAATCCCGGACAATGCTGAAGTGATCCTGCTCCCGATGATTGCGGGAGGCTGACACGAGGAATGAGGTTCTCGATACAAATGATAATACAAGAGGCCACGCTTTTCTTTCGCTAAAGGGATTTTCCACTTTGCCAAAATCACCACCCCTTCATCCTCTCCCCAAGCGGGATGCTGGACTTCCACTCAAAGTCGCTGTTGCCATATTTTGTCGGATTGCTCTCAATACCGCCCGCAGGTTCGCCTACCCCTTCGCACCGGTGCTGAGCAGGGCACTGGAGGTCCCGATCACTGCCGTCACAAGGCTCATTGCAACAAACGAAGTCCCAAGCGTCTTCGGAGTCTTCTTCGGCCCCATCATTGATCGATTGGGCTACCGGAAAATAATGCTCACCGGACTGGTCTTGTTGTCCCTTGGGATGCTGAGTGCAGCATTCCTTCCTCTCTATTGGATAATTTGGGCCGCTTTTCTGCTGGCAGGATTCGGCAAGAGCCTTTTTGACCCGGCAGTGCAGGCCTATGCAAGCGAACAGGTCCCCTATCGCCGGAGAGGGCTGGTCATAGGCCTTCTTGAGTTCAGCTGGGCAGGAAGCACGTTGGTGGGAATTCCAATGATAGGAATCCTGATTGACCGAGTGAGTTGGCGTGCACCTTTTTTTGTGCTCGGATTTCTGGGGGCTGTCGGTTTCATAACGTTGATCCTGTTGATTCCTCCAGAACCAGCAAAGCCCAATGAAGTCCCACGAAAACATAACGGAATCCGTTTGAAAACAGTCTTCAGTGAACGAACCTCATTGGGAGCACTTGGTTTCGGTTTTTTCTTAAGCATCTCAAATAACAATCTTTTTGTTGTGTATGGAGCATGGCTTGAACATACCTTTGGCCTCAGCATCACCGCCCTCGGGCTTGGCACGGCGGCCATCGGGATAGCCGAACTTCTCGGTGAAAGCCTGACAGCATTATTCGCCGATCGTCTTGGTTTGAAACTCGCAGTGCTCACAGGCGTGCTTATTTCAACATGTTTTTACGCGATTTTTCCATCACTGGAAATAAACCTTACCCTAGCCCTCGCGGGCCTGTTTTTCATATTTCTTTCATTTGAATTCACCATTGTCAGCTCTTTTTCCCTGTGTACAGAATTGCTGCCTCAGTCGCGCGGGACCATGATGGCAGCATTTTTTGCTGCAGCCGGTGCAGGACGTGTGATAGGATCACTGTTAGGGGGTACGCTGTGGCTCGCGAGAGGCATATTGGCCACCATCACGGTCTCTGTTATCAGTAACGGGTTTGCCTTTGTTTCGTTATTCTGGGGATTGCGGCATTGGCATCATCGGTAATCCAAACAATGGCATATCCGCAAAAAGCTTGGTCAAGGAAGTGAACACATAAGGAGCGAAGCCCTTTGTTCCCTCCAGAGGGAAGTGGTTTATTGGAATGCTTAGCAGGCCACCGAGAGAAAGAGTACGAAAATAAAATTTTGAGGCTGCTACAGTTTGTCGGAAGGGCGGTTCTTGAGTGCTTCCAGATAGGCATCCCACTCAATGGGAAGCAGATACTTTTTCTTGCTGTTGCATTCCTTGCATGCGGGAACTATATTGCCTTTCCTGCTTTTTCCTCCGCGGCTCAAGGGAACCATGTGGTCCATGGTCAGCTGCTCCCGGCCGACCTTCTTTTTGCAATAATAACAGATTCCCTGGTTTATTCTCCGGAGCCACCACTCGCTCCGTCTCAGCTTCCTGGCCTTTTCCTTCTCCCTCTTTATCTCCTCGACATTCACTTCAACTGCATCAAAAACCATTATTGAAAAACCTTTAGGAAGGCTGGGCGCTCATGATCAGTTCTCTTGCTTCCACCCCAATGACATACATCCCGCCGTAAGGGCCTTCTTCCACTTTCGTGAAGTGCCTGACGGTCGTATTCACCGTTATCAATGCCCAACTGGCATAAAATGTAATTTGTTTTATTATATCCCCTTTCTTCAGTGATTTCAAGATACCAAAATCCTTTTCAGAGACAAGAAGCCCGATCCCATGACTTGAATAATTCATCACATTCAGGCGATAGTGCTTCCCTTTTCCTTTTTGCGTCTCCAGAAAAAACTCAACATAGACAAAATCCGGGATCCTGGTTGCTACCCGTTGTTCACGTCGCTTTTCAGGGCCTTCCTTTGAACTTCCTCTCTCAGATTCCGTCAGTTCCGTGTCCGTATCCACCGGTGCCGAAACAGGTACCGAAGCGCTTTGGTCCAGTGTCTCCAGCCTTGCCTCTATTTCCTTATCATCAGGATCTATCTCTCTCGCGGATTGATAGAGGCTGCGCGCAAGGTCCCTGTCGCCCCTTTTCTCTATCTCAAATCCAATTCGAAACTGCACTCTCGCCTTTTCCTTTTTCCCAAATTTCGGGCCTTCCAGTAGTTTCTTCACTGAAGTCATGGCCTTGTCTCGAAACTCAAACCTGGCCAGGCAGCTCGCAATTTCGGGAACAATCTTGGCCGTGGGATAATCCAGTTGCAGCAGTCTTCCATACTCTGCAACCGCCTCTTCATAATGGCCCAGCTCTTTCAAGGCAAACGCCCCATCCAGGAGGGCCTGCACATTTCCTGAGCCGGAAAGGGTCTTCTGAATCCTCGATATCTCTTCGCCGGAAACGCCTTTCAGACTAGATTCCTTTTCCTTGACGATTTTTTCCTGCACTTCCGTTATTGCCCTCTCGATTTTCTCCTTTTCAGCCTCATCCAGCCCGGAAGGATTGTTCATGATCTTTTCGTAGACCCCCCAGGCTTCCGTAAACAGCCCCATGGAGCAATATACTTCAGCTTCTTTAATCTTCGATTGGATATCCATAGTAATCCCTGTCTTCTGTAATCACCTAATTTCTTCTGAATAAACCTTTGAATTTATCCCGCTTGACCATCTTCTTCATGGCCGGTACAAGCATGTCACAATTCAATCGGACCATAGCCATCGGAGCCGAAGCTCCCGTGATAACAAACAGATACCCGATTTCAGTTTTCCTGATATAGATTCTCCCGTTTTCGTAAAAAACTTCTATTTCCCGGGCGCCCCTCAACGAATGAATAAATAGGGCCCAGGAATCATCGCTCTTCGGTTCACTGCTAAATGACCCAACAAATTCCTTTAATATAAGCTGACCCTCGAACGAAACGAGCATCAACCCTTTCACATCACGCAAATTGAGAAGTTCATCAAAGTGATTGTTCATAGATATATTCAACCGGCAACATCATCCGCTGTTGCCGTCCGTCTCTGCCAGGAGAGTGTGGATCATCCGGTCTCTCGGACATTTGCTGTCCACGGGAATCATGATGGTCTTGTCTCCGGGCAGGAGAATGACGTCCTTTGACGTTCCAATGTCCATGTAGGTAAGGCTTAACGAACCAAATGAAAAGAACTTCCCCATCCTTCCCATCTGTCCCAAAAGCCCGTCCCAGGCATTGTCATGATAGATTTTTCTGACTCCATAGCGCGTCCCGATCTTGCCCATGAGCCTTTTCTTCAACAGCTCCAGTGCAGTCTCTTTTTCCTCTCCCTTCCCTTCTCCCGACGAAACTGCCACCATCTTCTTCGGTTTTTTCCGGGGAACCACCGAGGCCTTTACCTGTTCGTCCTTCAGCCGCATTGCCTCAAGCAGTATCGCCTGCAATTCTCCTTCAATCTTTTTCTCACCGCATCGGCAGATATTTTCAATGGAGAGAGTAACCTCTTCCCAGCTAAAAATATGGTGTGCGGCTTCCTCCCCTTTTACGCCATTTACCCGTGCATCCAGGAGTTCACCATCCCGAAAAAAAAGAACACCCCTTTTTCCGGACGTCCTGTCCGCCAGCCGGATCGTGCACGTCTTTTGCTCCATTTCAATAAGCTGCAGAAACATCCCGGAACTGACGTTGTGGAGCGTTCCCCCGTCGGCTTCGCGCCGTAACCAGGTAAGAATGAGCTCGGCCAGCATGCTGGTTTTAAAAGGCTTCGCAATATATCCTACAGCACCGCCCTCGTTTGCCAGCCTCTCCATCTCTGTGGTGCTGTACCCGGTCATGACGATAACCGGTATATCGGGGTAAACCTCCATGACATGCGCGAGGAGGCCAAATCCATCGGTGTTGGGCATCTTCAAATCTGTCACCACCAGGGAGATATCATCCCGAGCAAGTTTCTTGATCGCATCCTCTCCATTTCCGGCAGTCATAATTGCGAAGACTTCATTGTATCTGGTAAGTCCCTGTTGAAGAGAATAGAGCACCTCCTGCTCGTCATCTACAAGGAGGACATTTCTTCTCATATACCTCTCCCGATTCCTTCATCATTTCCTGCTCCTTGTCCTTGAATGGAACTCTTTCTGCCTTTATCTCCTTCGACGCAATCTTTCCATGGACAGCCGTATGCTCTCCTGCATACGCCCGATGGCTTCACCCAGGTCTCCGATTTCGTCCTTGGATCGGATCTCTAATTCTTCATCAAGGGCGCCGAGACTTATCTGTTCCGCCAAAAGGGTCAATGATTTGATTCTCTTCGTCAAGGCATGACCGTACCACAGCACGATCAACGCAATGAGCACCAGAGTGCTCCCCAGTATCACAAACACTGCCTTCTTCGTATTGGCACTGATCACTCCTGCCTTTTTCTCCAGGCCCTTTACCTCTTTTGTGAATTCATCAAGATATGTTGTGGCGGCTATCACGAAAGAAGTGTTCCCGACAGGAGTGCAGACCATAAATTTGTCCCGTATTTTCCGGTCCTTGTCCTGCCACCGATAGTATCCTTGGGACTCCTTCCCCCCCTTGACCCCTGCAAATACCTTCCAAAAACCGGGAAACGCTTTCCCCAGGGGTTTTTTGAGCTTACTCATATCAATGCCGATTATTTTGGGATTCACATGGGCCCAGGTTCGCCATACTCCGCCGCTGTCCGGCAGCTGGTAAAGCGCAGTGTACCCGGTGACACCAACCTTTTGAACAGCAATTTTCCGAAACTCCTCATCCTGCAGGAAGTTCTCTTTCTTGAGCTTCCGGTGACTGTTTAAATAGAGGAGCACTTGAGACGCAACCGACTTCGCTTTTTCCTTGATAATGTCTTCCGCGAGATGGGTTACCACCTGGCTGCTTTCGCTGGTAATAAGTGCCGTCAGTTGATCCAGCTGTCTGATGTAAAGCAATCCAGCAGCGACCACGAGGATGACCGGTACGAGAAAAAAGAGGATGATCATTTTTGCCCTTAAGCCGAAGCGACGTGACCGCTGCGCATTGAGGCTCGCGAGTTCGGCCTTAACGGTCTCCGTCCCGATCGATTCTGCAGCCGGTGTTTCATCGTTCCCGGACCCGGGCCATTCCGAGTCAGCTCCTGTCCCATCCATACGATCCGATTTCGAGATATCAAAAACGTGTCCGCACGCCTTACAACGGACCTTGGCGTGGGGACTCTTGATTTTCGTCGGATCTATCCGATACCTTCTCCCACATTCCTCACAAAAGATGATCATTGCTATTCCCCTTTTTTTCCTTCAAGTTCACCTATCACGAGAGAATCCAACAATTGCTCTCTTGCCCTCTCTCCCGAATCAAATACCCATCTCCTTCATTTTCTTGACCATGATCTGCCTGAAAGTGATTCCCTTTTCTTTTCGCCGAATCTGCCTTGCAAGCAGGTCTACCAACTCTGCCACCAGCGGCACGGGAAAACTTGATATCCGTTTCCCAAGATCAGCTGCCGTGTCCTCGATCAGGATTCCGGAGATGGGGCCCACCGCAAGGGAAAGCTGTGCGTTCAGATAATCAAAGAATTCTGGGGGCAAGACGGAAACCTGCTCCCTGACCCGCTCGACGAGCTGAAGGTGCAGGAGCTTTTCGAGAGCCCCTTTGATCTCGGCCATATCTATTCCGAGTGACTGGGCAATAGCTCCCACATTCCTTTTCCCGTCCAGTTCCATCAGGATGCTGAGCATCTTGCTGTCGAGGGAAAACTCTCCCAGCTCCTTCCGCACGATGCGTCTGAAAATCATCCCACCAATATTGTTTGCATCTATCCCTTGCACCATGTTCCCAACGGATTATTTCTTGCCTTTCCGCCCTAATTTGTGTTTAGGCGCGTTCTTGTCATCACGCAATCCCTGGATTTCTTCCCTCAGGGCTTTGAATTCTGATTGGATAAGCGCCTTTATTTCATTCAGCGCCGCCACGACGGTCTCGGGAATTTGCTGCCCATCTTCCATATCGATGGAAACATCCTTCCCTTCCACCAGTTCAGGGACTCCTTTGCGGGCCTTGCCCTTTACTTCAATAACACCCTTCTGCCCCTGGATCTCTCTTTTCAGGTCCTTGAATCGCTGTACTTCTTCCAGAAGAATGGTCTCTTTTTCAATCTCCTTCACCCCATCAGACGAGAGGACTTCTTCCAATGCAGCGTAAACTGAATTCAGCACGTTAACGGCTTCGGGATTGGCCTTTGCCTTGTATTTCTGGATGTACCTCCCCAGTGAATCGAGCATCTTGAAAAAGGGAGTCAAAATACGGTCACCGTTATAGCTGTTTTTCAACCTGGTGACTTCATCAAGGAAACGGCGCATGACGTCATCAGAAATTTCCCACTCGATGGACAGAATAACGCTTTGCAGTTCTCTTAAAGGAGATGCCTGGGCATCAACATGCTCCTTTTCTGCGTCCGGTGTGCTTTCCCCTTCGATGAAAATCTCATCAAGGCGTTTTTCCACTTCGTCCGTGAGCTTTGCTTTATTTTTTGCCAAGAGTTTTCTCCTATTTGAATTCTTTTTCCAGAGCAGCCATGGTAAGGGTAATAATCTTCTTGAGGGTCTTGACCACACTATCACCCTGCAAGGCGCTCGCCTCGAATGAAGGGACCTTCAGCCTGCTGTTGAGATCCTTTTCCATTGTCTCGTAAGAAAGGAGAGGAATCCCGTCTCCTGCCAGGTCCCGTTTGTTGTATTGGAAAACAAGGGGAATCTTGAAAATACTCTTCTTGTAAGTCGAAAGATTCTCCTGAAGGTTCTTTACAGAAAGCATGTTGCTCTTCTTCCTCACCTTCATGGAATCTGCGACAAAAACCACGCCATCCACCCCCCTCAGAACCAGCCTCCTCGTCGCGTTGTATTTCACCTGTCCGGGAACCGTATAAAGCTGTATCTTGACGTCATACCCCTTGATTTTGCCCATTTCGAACGGGAGGAAATCAAAAAAGAGGGTCCTGTCGCCTTGGGTCTTGATCGCAATCATCTCGGTCTTGATGCGGTCATTGAATTTATTGTAGATGTATTCCAGGTTGGTGGTCTTGCCGCCTCTTCCAGGACCGTAGTAGACGATCTTGACCTGGACTTCTTTTTTCTTCAGGTTGACAAATGCCATGAAAGAATATCCCCCTCAAATATCTCTTTTTCAAGCAATGAAAAGTCCATTGTTATCCCAAGAGGCCCCTTCATGGGCTCAGCTGATGGCCCAGTATACCGGTGATCTCATCGATTGCCTCCGCGACCTTTAATCGCAGGAAGCCCAGCGAAACATCCTCGTCAAAAATGCTGATGAGCAGAAACTCCTTCATCACTTTGCTGAAATGGATACTTTCCTTCTTTCCTTTATGAAAAAGCAGGGAAAACTCATCCTCCCCGATTATCTTGGCCATGGTGCTCACCGCCCCGAAATTCCCTGCCGCCAGGGCCGCCAGGGAATAGATATCGTGCTTCATCTTCCCCGAATCCTGGCTGGCTACGACATTTCCCGCCATATCAATAAGAAAAACACACCTGACCCCTATGTCCATGAAATCTTCTTCCAGGATCCCTTCAATGGCATCAAGCTCCTTTTGATCAAGAACGTACGTCAATGGCCTACCTCCGTCCTGTGTCTAATGACTATGATTTCACCCTGAAAAGAGTATCAACACATCCATTCTGTCTATGCCGCTTGGTGCATTTACATGCAAAGGCGATGCCATTTATACATGGCGGGTTTTCCGCTCCTTCAAGCGCAAGCCCGCGGCATATGAAGGCCCTTTGCGAATGAGAATGCTGTTTGCCTCTCTATTATGTCAATTTTTTGCCACTTTAGCCGCGTGTCTTATGACGCTTCCAACAAAGCCATCAAAATGTAGTTCAAAAAAGTATGCGGTTGACGGGTCCAATCAAAATATGAGAAAATAGTTTTTCTGATGCGAGCTGATCTTTCCCGTTTCATGGCAAATGCCCTGCAGGAGGCCGACGATGCACTTCAACGAGGAGAAGTGCCTGTCGGCGCCGTGCTTGCGGAGATGGACGGTCGGATCATCGCGACTGCCGGTAATCGCACCATCGAGCTGAATGATCCAACAGCCCATGCTGAGATCCTTGTACTCCGGCGCGGGGCAGCCCTTCGAGAAAATTACCGGCTGAACGACTGTATCCTGGTGGTTACCGTCGAGCCCTGTCTCATGTGCATGGGAGCTATCATCCATGCTCGCATCAACCACCTCGTTTTTGGGGCTTTGGACCCCAAGTGGGGTGCTGGAGGATCGCTCTATGACATTCCCAATGATCCCAGATTGAACCATCACATCGGGGTCACATCGGGAATCCTTGAAGAGGACTGCAGGCGGCTGATGCAGGATTTTTTCAAAATGCGCCGATGACAAAAATGGTCTGACGGAGAGGTACCGAAGTGGTCGTAACGGGGTCGACTCGAAATCGACTTGTCCCGTGAAGAGCGGGGCACGTGGGTTCGAATCCCACCCTCTCCGCCAATAAAATATGAGCCGGTTTCAAAATGGCCAATTTTGTTCGAGGTCAAGTCGAAGATCCCGGACTTGGGGCGGGAAAGGTGAAAATTTTAACCACAGGAATATAGATTGATATTTCGAAGATTAAAATTTTCGCCTGCTGACAAATCCCGCTCATCGGGGACGCAGAGATCGGGCAAAAGGGGGCGTTTTGAAACTGACTCAGGAAAATCATTTGACAGTGAGACCCCATAAACACTATCTTGTGCCCATCCATAACTATCTTTGAGCACAATGTGTTTCCAATCCAGAAATGCCAGACTATTGTGGAGAGATGTCCGAGCTGGCCGAAGGAGCGCGACTGGAAATCGCGTGTACCACCAAAAGTGGTACCGAGGGTTCGAATCCCTCTCTCTCCGCCACCCCGTAACCGTTCACGGGTTCCTTTTGGCACCCAGGCAATAGACCCAAGGTTCAAATGACCTACGAAGTATTAGCAAGGAAATGGCGTCCCCAGGGTTTTGAGGACGTTATTGGCCAGGAACACGTTACCCAGACGTTAGTCAACGCCATCAAGGCGGGCAGACTTGCCCACGCCTACCTCTTTTCCGGTCCCAGGGGAATAGGCAAGACATCAGTGGCAAGAATCCTCGCGAAGGCCATTAACTGCGAGAAGGGCGAACCGGGGAAACCCTGTAACCGGTGTCAGTCCTGCAAAGAAATTACGGATGGGTCATCCGTCGATGTCCAGGAAATAGATGGCGCTTCCAACCGGGGTATCGATGAAATCAGGGAACTCCGGGGAAATATCAATTATATGCCTTCGTCAAGCAAGTATCGCGTTTACATCATCGACGAAGTTCATATGCTCACCCTGCCTGCTTTCAACGCCCTGCTGAAGACCCTTGAGGAGCCACCACCCCATGTGAAGTTCATTTTCGCCACCACTGAACCTCACAAGGTACCCGTGACGATCCTGTCCCGATGCCAGCGTTTCGACTTCAAGAGAATCCCGCTTTACAAGATTGTCGAGCATCTCCAAAACATCTCCCGCGAGGAAGGTATTGAGATCAGTAAGGCCGGCCTTTCTTTGATTGCAAAAGAGGCTGACGGAGGGATGAGGGATGCTGAAAGCCTCCTGGACCAGGTGGTCTCCTTTGCCGGAACAACGGTGGAAGACAGGCAGATCACTGATATCCTGGGAATCATAGACCGGGAAATTCTTTTTCGGCTCTCCGGCTCCATCATCGAAGGAGATATGAAAGAATGCCTGGAGATCGTGGATCAGGTCTACAATTACGGGTATGACATGAAAGCGTTCTACCGGAGCCTCATGCAGCAGTTCAGGGATCTGCTTATCAGCTCCATATCCCAAGGCAGTGACCTCATGGAAATCTCCGAGAACGACCGGGAAAGGGCCAAAGACCAGGCTGAAAAGGCCGGCCGGGAACGGCTTCAGATTACACTGAATTTTCTCATGAAACACGAAGAGAACCTGCGGTTCACCACCCACCCCCGCCTCCTGCTTGAAGCCATCATGCTCCAATTGTGTCAGTTGAGGGCCTTCCTCTCCTTCGGGGAAATCATCGACAGGGTGGAAGGGCTGGAAAAAATGCTCTCAGGCGCCCCCGCGCCCGTTGTTTCTTCGGATATCCCGAGCCTTTCTGAACCCGCGGCCGATTGGCACAGGAAAGGGATCGAAGGCGCACCCGGCGACCAGCAGGACTCCTCCGGGAAAGGCGAGTGGCAAAGGTTCCTCGCGTTTGTTTCTTCAAAAAACCGGCCCATGTCCAAGGTCTTGGAAGGATGGGAGCTCGCGCGTCTATCAGAGGACGTCCTGGAGTTGAAAAAAGGCAACCGATCCTTTTCCGCAGCCTACTTCGACGATGATGAAAATCTCGACCAGCTTCGCGCTTGCTGCAGGGAGTTCTTCGAGCAAGAACTCCGCATCAGCCTCCTGGGAAACGCAAAACCCGCAGACCATGACAAAACGTTTTCGCCAGCCAAGGCCAAAAAAAATGATAAGGGACCGCAAAAGGATTTTCCGTCTCCGGTGCAGGACATTCTCGACGTCTTTCAAGGTGAAATCACCAACGGAGAATCACCGCGAAAGCCGGTATCAGACTGAATCTATTTCCCATTCATCGATTCGTAAATGCGCTAACGTATTTCAATGCTGCCAAGAATGCGGCCTTCCGGGAAGGCAGGGGAACGGGATGTTCCCGCAGCGGCGTCATGTCGGCCCTGGAGTCCCGCCATGGGCGGGAAAGGGTCGACATCCGCAGTGAGCGGCGCCATGGAGGGCGAAGCGAGCGTAGCGGAGGGAATATGCCGGTTCCCTGCCTGCAGCGGGTCAATATGTTGGTGTAATTGCGAATCGGTGTACTTAGCTCCTCAATGCCTTAAATCCCTTCTGAAGATCTTCCATCAAATCCACCGGGTCTTCAAGGCCGATATTGAGCCGCACAATGGTCTTATCGGGATACCTTGAACTGCAGGTGCGGTCGCATTTTGCCGCTGTCAGAAGACTCTTGTATCCGCCCCAGCTATACCCGAGACCGAAGAGATCCAGCGAATCCACAAACGTGGCTAACACGTTTTCGGAATAATCTTCTCTGAAGGTGAAGGCGAAGAGGCCCGAGGACCCCCTGAAATCCCTCTTCCAGATATGGTGTTCGGGATGACTCGGGAGTGCCGGGTGGATCACTTTATCGACCAGGTCAACCGTTTCCAGCCATTTGGCGATTTGAAGCGCCGACGTTTCATGGTGCCTCAACCGTATCTCCAGCGTCTTCAGGCCCCGCAGGGCAAGGAAGCAGTCCTCGGGTGAAGCGAAGACTTCCATGACACGGTAAAATCGCTTGAACTCCTCCGCATATTGCTCACTCACCGTTACGGAACCCAAGAGCACATCTGAGTGGCCCGAAATATATTTCGTGACAGATTGTACCGAGACATCAATCCCCAGATCAAAGGGCCGCAAGTAAAGGGGTGTTGCCCAGGTATTGTCCAGCAGAGTCATGATTCCCCTTTCCCGGACAATGGCCGTGACAGCGGGGATATCCTGTATCTCAAAGGTGTTTGACCCCGGGGATTCAAGAAAAATGAGCCTGGTATTTTCTCTGATATGTTCCCTGATATCTGCCCCCACCGCGGGCGGAACAACACCGATTTCCACATCGTACCTGGAAAGAATTTTCCTGCAGAAACGGGCCGTGGGGCCGTAAATGTTATCGCACAGGAGGATTTGATCACCGCTTTTCGTAAATGCGAGCAGGGTGTTTATGATGGCGTTTATCCCCGACTGAAAGACACGGGTCAGATGCCCACCCTCCAGACTCCTGAGGGCCTCTTCAAGGGCCCGCTGCGTGGGCAGCCGATCCGTGCCGTAAGCAACCCCCTCATATTGCCCCCTGTTTGCCCGGAGCATATCTTCATAGTTTTGAAATAAAACGGTTGACCCTTTGTAAACAGGCGGATTAATCGTCCTCACCGGTTTGCCGTTTATCTCACTAAAATAATCATCGAATCTTATGAGTTCAGTTGTCTTCTTCATGTTTTCTCATTCCTTTACGTCAGTGCACTTATACTCTATGAATTTTGGCTACGCTATCACAAAACATACCGGCTATCAAATCTAACCCGGGTTTCTCACCGATCTTCGGTGCGAGACGGTGGAGAGTCCCATGAATACAAGGCGCGTGCAGGAAAATGGCCGCAGGCATACTTGCAGTACGTCGAGGTCATTT
>Ga0307424_1000702_pt1 | contig 18130 bp, 15 predicted proteins | sample SalMarWE160320MG_FD_202157 | JGI IMG/M metagenome (GOLD analysis project Ga0307424, IMG submission 202157) | Salt marsh sediment microbial communities from the Plum Island Ecosystem LTER, Massachusetts, United States - WE1603-20 | ecosystem: Environmental > Aquatic > Marine > Intertidal zone >... | reverse complement strand
TTCTACCTGTTCTCGATCGGCGTCGGGCTCGGCCAACTGATCGGCGACATCGTCGGACCCACCGGTCAACCCATCACCTACGCCGAGTTCGTTGCGCCGGCGTTGCTCGGCGCCGCGGCGATGAACGGCGCCGTGTACGAATCGACGTTCAACATCTTCTTCAAACTCAAGTACGCCAAGATCTACGACGCCGTCCTCGCCACCCCGATGGCACCCGGCGATATTGCCATCGGCGAGATCGCCTGGTCGCTGTTTCGCGGAGCCCTGTACGCAGCCGGATTCCTCGTGGTCATGTGGATCATGAATCTGATGCCATCGCTGTGGGGCCTACTCGCCGTACCCGCAGCCCTCCTCCTCGGCTTCGGGTTCGCCGCGGCCGGCATGGCCGCCACATCGTTCATGAAGTCGTGGCAGGACTTCGACCTGGTCGCGCTGGTCACGCTGCCCCTGTTCCTGTTCTCAGCGACGTTCTATCCGCTCAGTGTGTATCCGCCCTGGCTGCAATGGGCGGCGCAGCTCTCGCCGCTCTATCACGGAGTGGTCGTGATCCGAGCCCTCACCCTCGGTCAGCTCGAGTGGTCGATGATCTACCACGTCGGCTTTCTGGTCGTGATGGGAATCGTCGGATTCATCGTCGCGACTCGAAGGCTGGAGAAGCTGCTGCTGGCGTAGGCTCGCGGAGCGAGCCCACGCCAGCCGGCTCACTTCGTTCGCCGTACCTCGTACCGTGTATCGGGTACCGTCGCCCTACGGTCGAGTCGCGCGAATGGGTCGCGCTACCGACAACTGAAGACCGACAACTGGCAACCGCTGTAGACGGCCAGAGGCCGCCTACAGCGTCGGTACCGTCTTCCGCTTCCCGAGGAGATTCATCCGAGTCTGTCGGATCACGTCCGGCTCCACGACACGGCCATCGTCGAATCGGAAGCGCAAGGCGTCGGTGGGACACTGAACGATGCAGGCTGCGCAGAGGATGCAGTTGCGGGGCCTTACGATCTGAACCTTCCTGGCATGCCCGTCCATGACGAGAACTTCCCTGGGGCACACCAGCACACACTCGGCAGTCCCGGTGCAACGATCGGGGATCAGTTCTACCGCGAAGTCGTTCGGGTTGACGGAACTGGCCAGAAGCGGTGTCGACCCCGCGACATCGACAGAGGCGATAGCCGTCCCGACCACACAGGCCACAGCGAGCCACACGAGCGCCGATGGGTTCAGGAGACCGGTCAGCGCGAGCAGACCTGCCCCGACACCGAACCCTCCCGCAGCGAGGATCCCGTAGACGGGGACTCCCCGGAGCACGCGGAGCGGCAGCCATGGGAATAGCGCGTACAGCGTGAGGACGATCAGCACGACCGCCCCCGCCCCGATCGCGGCCGTGCCCGCTCCGGTGATGGGCCACAGCACCAGCCAGAGGATCGGGACCAGGGGGCCAATCCACATCGCCGCCATCTCCAGGCGGTTCCTCAGCGGGAAACGAACAGAGCGTTCCTGCCTGGCCGTGTGCCCTCCACGCTCGAGGAACGCCGGGATGTCCTCCGCGGAGGCCGGTCCCCACGCGGCAGTCCAGCCGGTTGCTTCTTCGATGCGGCTCCGCTCCACTCCTGTTGCGCAGAGCTGAGGGAGGATCAGATGGTGATGGTCGACCTGGTCCCGAACGCCGGAGGTGCGGATCGCCGAGATGACGTCGTGGTGGGTCAAGTGGCCACCACCAGCGGCGCACCACACGTTGATCCCCTTGCTGTCCGCAACCAGCAGCCACGCGTTCCTTCCCTCGAGCGCCTCTTTGACGCGCCGCACCGTGAGCGTGTAGTTGCCGGTGACCAGCACGGGTGATGACCGGTCGGGTGCCCCGATCGCGACGAGCCCGGTCGGAGCCCGATGCGGCAGGATTCGCAGCATCGTGTCGTAGAGCGAACTCATGACGGTTTGACCCCGGTGATGATCTGAAAGGAAGGCCACGGTCGTTCACTGGCGATCTCCGTGAATCCGAGCTCCGACAGAGGTGTGCGAAGGTCGCGCACCGGCCGCGTGGTCGTCTGAGTGAGAAGCCAGGTGAGAGCGACAACGGGGGCCCTCCTAAGGCGGTACCACACTCGCCGGCCGGGCTCCTCCGGCTCGATCTCGTCGGCGACTGCCAGGCGTCCTCCCGGGCGCAGCCGGCTCATGGCAATCGACAGCGTGTAGTCCTGAACCTGTTGTGACATTTCGCTGAAGGCGAGACACGAGACGACCGCGTCGAGCGACTCGGGGCCGAATCGGTCCTCGATCTCGGTTGCGTCGAGTTCCGCCCATTCCACCGATGAGGATTTGGAGGCTGCGACCTCCAACATGCCCGCATCGCGATCGATCCCGACTACGTTGGCCCCTCTCGCCGCGCACGCGATCGACGCACCACCCGTTCCGCAACCGATGTCGAGCACGTCGGCGTCCGGTCGTGCCACCAGCTCGGCGATCCGCTCGTAGACCGATCCGATGCGGCCGCCGCTCAGCAGGTTGATGCCACGGTCGTAGCGGTCGGGCGTCGACTCGAGGCGTCGCATGAACGCGTACGTCACGCCTCGGATGCTATCGGCGGGCCGGCTCCAGTGGCGACTACATCCTCCCGGTCGGCAGGCTCTTGGACGGTTGTAGGCTGCCTCACGGAAAGGAACGATCGTGAACAAAGAGCTGCAAGCCCTCGCCGACGAGTACTGGAGCTACCTCCTGGAGGTCAACCCGACACAGGCAACGATGCTGGGAGACCACCGGTTTGACGACAAGATGGAGTCTGCTTCCCGGGAGGCCGAGGACGATCAGGTCACGCATCTGCGCGAGTTCGTCGACCGCGCGCGACGCCTCGATGGGCTGGGACTCGATGAGTCGATCACGCGAGACGTCCTCATCCACGAGGCCTCGACCACGGCGACCGGGTTGGAGGCCCGAACCGCCGAGTTCGACGTCAACCACACGATGGGCCTCCAAGCACTCATCCCCGTCCTGATCCCGCAACTCCCGATCGAGACGCAAGAACACGCAGAGGCGCTCGTGCAGAAGTACCGGTCTATCGGTCAAACGCTCGACGAAATGGCCGACCGCCTCAGGGAGGGCCTCGCGAATGGTAGGACGCCCCCTGCGTTGACCACAGAGAAGACCGTCGAGCAGCTCGATGCCATGCTCGCGACACCGATCGCACAGGACCCGTTTCTGAATGCTCGAGTGCCGGGGTCTTTCGACGAGGCACAGACCGCGGCATGGAAGGAGAATCTCGCAGCCGTCATCGAGGCGACTATCCGACCCGCCCTCCAACGCTATCGCGACACCATCGCCAACGAGGTGTTGCCCGTTGCACGGCCGCAAGACCGGAGTGGCATCGGTTGGATCCCGGGCGGTGATGGGCTCTACCGGGATGCGATCGTTCGGTTCACGACGCTTTCCCTCGACGCCGACGAGATCCACGAGATCGGTCTCGCCCAGGTCGAGCGCCTGTCGCACGAGTATCGGGAACTCGGCAAGGAGGTGCTCGGCACCGATGATCTCCAACAGATCTACACGCGTCTTCGCGAGGACCCGGAACTGCACTTCACACTGGGTTCCGATGTCCGGGAGGCGGCGGAGGCCGCGCTCGCCAAGGCGAAGGCGGCGATGGGGGACTGGTTCGGCAGGCTGCCGAAAGCGGACTGTGTCGTCGGTGAGACCCCGTCGGGTCCGACCGCCTTCTACTTCCCTCCCGCCATGGATGGGTCTCGCCCGGGAACGTTCTTCGTCAACACCGCCAACCCCGGCGATTTGGGACGGTTCGAGATCGAGGCACTCGCCTATCACGAAGGCATCCCCGGCCACCACCTTCAGCTTGCGATCGCTCAGGAACTCGAGGACATTCCGGAGTTCAGAAAGCACGCAGTGGTGACTGCCTACGCGGAGGGTTGGGGCCTGTACACGGAGCGCCTCGCCGACGAGATGGGCCTGTACACGGGCCCGCTCGAACGGATCGGGATGCTGTCGGCCGACTCGATGCGGGCCGGGAGGCTCGTCGTCGACACCGGCATCCATGCGAAGGGGTGGAGCCGCAGCCGCGCCGTGAAGTTCTTCGCCGACAACTCACCGATGTCGATCGGCACGATCGAGAACGAAGTGGATCGCTACATCGGATTCCCGGGACAGGCGCTCGCCTACATGATCGGTCGCCTCGAGATCCAGAAACTCCGGGCGGAGGCCGAAGACGCACTGGGAGCGGCGTTCGACATCAAAGCCTTCCATGACATCGTGCTGGGATCAGGGATGATCACATTGACGATCCTGCGCCGTCTCGTCGAGGACTGGATCTCGGCGAGTGTCAGCCGATGACAATCACGTGGAGTTGGCGCGGTCCGTGAACCCCGAGTGTCAGGGTCTGCTCGATGTCCCCGGTACGGCTCGGACCGGTGATCACGACCATGTTCGAACCCTGAGTGACTGCGCCAGGGCGTTCTGAGAAGAAGTGGCTGAGTGACCGGTACATCTGATCGGTGGTGGCGAGGGCGATGTGTACCTCCGGAATCAAGGAGGCCATCCGCGGGGACTCGCGACCGGATGTCACCACAATCGAACCTGATTCCGCGAGCAACCCATCGACGGCCGTGATACCCACTTCGAGGGACTCGTAGTCGAGTTGGTGTCGTTTCCGTTCCCCCGCATCCTTCGGGACATCGCTTCCGACGATGTGATAGCCGTCGTGGATCAGACGTCCGGCGAGGCCGGGAACGGGCAGGTGTCCTCGTGCCATGAACGTGTGGTGTCCGTCCATGAGTTCGAGCACGACCTCCAATGCTTCGTCCATGGTGGCAACGCGATGCGGAGTGCCGGCAGCTGCGGCCAGTTCGTCACAGAAGCACTCGACCAGGTCGCCGGCCGGTCCCTCTGGGACGAGCGCACCTGGATCGACCTCCTCGGCATCAGGAAACGTCCCTGCTGCTGCTCTGCGTAGGAAGGCGTCACGTTCCACGACGTCTCCATCTCGCATGGAAGCTTCGACCCGGTGCCTTCAGATCGCGGGTGTCGGTCCATGCCGACCCTCGCCACGGGAGCTTCGCGATCCAGCCCGATCGGACAAGCCGTCCGAACAGACTTCCAACAGAGAGAAGGCGGCGGAAACGGCGAGGGTGTGTGGCAATGGATGCGTAGAACTGCAGCGGGCGCTTCATCCACATGGGACCGACCTTCGCGTCGACCGCCCTTCGTCGCTGTTCGAGCAGCAGACGAGGGATGTCGATGCGGACAGGGCAGACCTCCAGGCACGCCCCACACAGCGTCGACGCATACGGAAGATCCGCCCACTCGTCGAGGTCGAAGAGTGACGGGGTCAGCGCTGCACCAACGGGACCCTGATAGGTGGTGCCATAGGCGTGGCCTCCGACCACCTTGTAGACGGGGCACGCGTTGAGGCAGGCGCCGCAGCGGATGCAGGCGAGGATCTCGGCGGTGGAGCCGGCGAGGACGTTGGAGCGGCCGTTGTCGACGATCACCACATGCAGCTCGTCGGGTCCATCGGGTTCTCCGGGGCGCCTCGGTCCCGTCAGGATGTTCGTGTAGGAGCTGAGCTTCTGTCCCGTCGCGCTTCTGGCGAGGACCTCGAGGATCACTCCGAGATCTCCGACGGAAGGCACGATCCGTTCCATGCCCATCACGGCAATGTGGATGCGTGGTGCGGTGGTGGAGAGGCGACCGTTCCCCTCGTTCGTGACGAGACAGATCGATCCGGTCGATGCGACAGCGACGTTGACGCCGCTGATGCCCATGTCGGCTGTCAGGAAACGGTGCCGGAGGTACTCCCTGGCAATGGCGTTGAGTTCCTCCGGGTCGTCGGTGTAGGGGACATCCATCTGATCGCGGAACAGCTCACCGACCTCGAACCGAGTCTTGTGGAGCACTGGGGCGATGATGTGCGATGGCTTGTCACCGGAGAGCTGGACGATCAGCTCGCCGAGGTCGGTTTCGATCACCTCGAGTCCGTGTCGTTCCAGCGCATCGTTGAGGTGGATCTCTTCGGTGAGCATCGACTTCGCCTTGACGATGCGGCGGACACCTCGATCGGTCGCGACTCGCGTGATGTAGTCGTTCGCCTCGGTCGCGTCCGCGGCGAAGAACACTCGACCACCGTTCGAGGTGACCGCGTCGGCGAACTGGCTCAGATATCGATCGAGGTTGGCGAGCGTGTGAAGCCGTATTGCACGTGCCCGATCCCGCATGTCATCCATCGCCGCGTACTCGGCGACGGCCGTCAACCGATGTATCTGGAATCGACGCGCCCCGGACTGGACCGCCACGATTGGAGCCGTTCCGATGTCCGCTCTGGCTCGTTCGAGGAAGGAGGTCACGGGTGGAGGACCTCCACGATGTGGCGTGTCGTAACGGCACTGCCACGGCGGTGGAACCCGCCGGCGATGTGCATGAGACAGGAGATGTCGCCACCAACGACCGCGTCCGCCTCTGTCGCCTCGATCGCGTCGAGTTTCCTTTCGAGCATGGCCGCCGAGACATCGGGCATCTCGAGCGCGAACAGACCTCCGAACCCGCAGCATTCGGTGGCACCCTCGAGCTCCTTCCGTTGGAGTCCCGCGACGGCGTCGATGAGCTGCTCTGGCTGATCTTTGACGCCCAGGTTGCGAAGGCCGTGGCACGAGTGGTGCACGGTGCAGGTCCCATCTCCGGTTGCACCGACGTCATCGACACCGAGGTCGTCGACGAGGAACGTCGTCAATTCGCGGGTCCTTGCGGCAACTCTGCTCGCCGCGTCATGCAGCTCGGCATCATCGGCGACGAGTTCAGGGATGTGGTGGATGATCATGTCCGCGCACGATCCTGAAGGAACCACGATCGGCCCTTCGGTCTCGTCGAGCACCCTGATCGTATGAACGGCCATGCGGCGGGCCTCGTGATGAAAGCCTGCGTTGAAGGCCGGTTGTCCACAACACGTCTGGTCTTCTGGAAATTCGACGGGGACGTCGAGGCTCTCGAGTAGGTGAACGACCGCTTCACCGACGTGCGGGGCGAACGCGTCCACGAGACAGGTGACGAATAGCTGCGCCATAGGCGCGACGTTACTCGACCGCTACTCGTTCGTCAGAGGCTCGAGCATGCCGAACATGACGCCGTTGGGGTCGAATGCCTGCGCGAGGGTGCCGACCCCCGGGATCGGTGACGAGTCCATCGCGACCGTCCCGCCGGCGTCCCGGACACGCTGCACGGCTTCCGCCAGATCATCGACCTCCATCGTGAGGACAACCTTCTGACCGTGATCCTGCACCGGTGCGAATGCGCCGTCGATCCCCGGACCTTCCCCGGTCGTCGCGAGCCAGTACGGAACCTCGCCCCACTGTTCGATGGTCCAGCCGAACACGGAACCGTAGAACGCACTCCCGGCCTCCGGGTCGCGGCCGTGGATTTCGAAGTGGACAGGGCGTGGCATGTGATCTCCTCTGGTCTACTCCCCACCTGCAAGCTACTCGACGCGGACGGCCCCTGTGATGGGGGTCCCGCTCGCCAGGGGCAGGTCTGATCCCTCGAACGATCCGACCCTACAATCCGCGACGTCACTCGACGGGTGACGTTGGTGTTGACCCTACGGCAGTAGCTTGCGTTTCTTTGCTGCCTCTTCGAGCTCGTCGTGGAACTGCGGGGCCGCGATGGAGATCAGGGCTTCCACCCGTTCGCGCAGGTTCTTGCCGAATAGGTTCGCGACGCCGAACTCGGTGACCACGTAGTGGACGTCGGCGCGACTCGTCACCACTCCCGCCCCCTGCTTGAGGAACGGAACGATACGAGAGAGCGTTCCGCCCTTGGCGGTCGCCGGCAACGCGATGATCGGTCGTCCACCCTTCGACTTCGCCGCGCCTCGGATGAAGTCGACTTGTCCACCAAATCCCGAGTAGATGTACGGCCCGATCGAATCGGAGCAGACCTGTCCGGTCAGATCGAGTTCGATCGCCGAATTGATCGCGACCATGTTGTCGTTCTGAGCGACCACGAACGGATCGTTCGTGTGGTCGACCGGATGTGCCTCGATCAGCGGGTTGTTGTCCAGGAACTCATAGAGACTTTCGGTGCCCATCGCGAAGGTGATGACGACCTTGCCGGGATGGAGGGTCTTGTGGGTTCCTGTGACGACACCCCGTTCAATGGCACGCATGGCACCATCGGAGAGCATCTCCGTGTGGATGCCGAGCTCGAGGTCACCCTCCATCGACTCGTACACCGAGTCGGGAATACCACCGATCCCCATCTGGACGGTGGATCCGGGAGGGATCAGCTCGAGCACGTGCGCAGCGATCTGGCGTTCGACCTCGGTCGCCGGCTTCGGCTCGAGCTTCGGTAGATCCTCCGAGTGCTCGACGATCGTGTCGACTCTGCCGACGTGCAGGAAGGAGTCGCCGAGGATGCGGGGCATCTTCGTGTTGACCTGCACGATGACCTTCTTCGCCGACTGGCTCGCCGCCTGCGATGCCAGCGTTTCCACTCCAAGACTCATGAATCCGTGTTCGTCGGGGGGAGACACCATCAGCATCGCGACATCGAGTGGCACGATCCCATCCTGGAACAACCGTGGGATCTGGTGGAGGAAGATCGGCACATAGTCGGCTCTGCCGTCGTTCACCGCAGCTCGGTCGGCCGGCCCAACGAACAACGAGTTGTGCCTGAAGTGTGGCGCCATCGCCGGGTCGGACAGTGGGTCGTCGCCGACGAGGAGCACATGGTTGAGCTGAACGTCGCGGAGTTCGTCGGCACGCCCGGCAAGCGCTCGGACGAGCGCCTGAGGGATCGCGGCGTTCCCCCCGTAGTACACGCGGTCGCCGCTGTTGATCTGGTGCACGGCCTGCTGCGGGGTTTGAAGCTTGGAGCGGTAGTCGTCGAGCCAGTTCATCCGTTCGCACCTCCCATCAGCGTCTGCACGTCCTGCGCTTCCAGACCGTGCGCCGCTGCCACCTGGGCGTGGACCATGGATCCTCGGTAGAACACGATCCCGGCGGCGAGGTTGTGATCGGCCGTCGCGGCGTCGTGCACACCGTTGTTCGCCAGCGACTCGAGCTGCGGGAGGACGGCTCTCGCGAGCGCTTTCGAAGCTGTCCGTGCGACGATCGCCGTTATGTTCGGCACGCAGTAGTGGACGACGTCGTCGACGGTGAATGTGGGCTGGTCCAGGGTCGTGGGTCGGGAGGTTTCGACGCATCCACCTTGGTCGATTGAAAGGTCGATGATGACGCTTCCACTCGCCATCGCGCGCACCATGTCCCTGGTCACCAGGATTGGGGAACGCGACCCGGGGATGAGCACGGCGCCGATGAGCACGTCTGCCGTGCTCGTATGTCGTTCGAGGGGTTCGAGGCTCGCGTTGACGGTGGCGACCTGCCTGTGGGATCGTGCGCTGACCGTCCTGAGTTGCGCCATGTCTGTGTCGATGACGGTCACGCGTGCACCTGCTGCAAGGGCATGTGACGCTGCCGTCTGTCCGGCGATCCCCGCGCCAAGTACGACGACGACCGGAGGTGTGATTCCGGTCACGTTGCCGAGCAGCAGGCCCTTGCCCCCTGAGTCGTTGCGCAGGTAGTGGGCGGCGAGGTGGACCGCAAGCATCCCGGCCATCTCGCTGAATGGCGTGAGGATGGGGCGCATGCCCGCGTCGTCCTCGATCAACTCGTACGAGATGGTCGTGATCTCCTGGGCCATGAGCCCCTGGATCAGCGCCTTTGGCGCGACCGCCAGGTGTTGAAAACCGCAGACGGTGGAACCTGGTTTGAGGAGGTCGACATCGGCGGGGGAGAGGGGTCCGATGCGGGTGACGAGGTCTGCGCGCTTGTGAGCTTCTTCGGCGCTGTACACGATCTTCGCTCCGGCGTGTTCGTACTCGTCGTTGGTGAATCGCGCATCGAGCCCGGCGTCTCGCTGTACCACGACGGTGTGTCCCAGCCTGACGAGGTGAGCCGCCGCATCGGGTGTGAGTCCGACACGGTGCTCGTTGCGAGTGGATTCCTTTGGTACTCCGATGATCATGACAACCCCCGTTGCGTGTCGTTACAAGCCTAGAACCGTGGCGAGTCGCCTCGGCCGGTGGGTACTGTGGTCAGATGAGGGCTGAGGTCGTGATCGTCGGTGCCGGCATTGCCGGCGTGAGCACTGCCTATCACCTTGCAGTGCGCCACGGGGTTCGAGATGTGATCGTGTGCGATCCGCTCCCACCGCTGTCTCTGACGAGCGACAAGTCGACCGAGTGTTTTCGCAACTGGTGGCCCCAGCCGGCGATGGTTGCGCTGATGGACAGGGCGATCGATCTTCTCGAGGAACTCGGCGTCCCGCTCACCCGACGCGGCTACGTGTACCTCACCGCGTCGCAAGACCGTCTCGACGAGTTCGAGCGACGGGCGCGCGTGGTGTCGCAGGCCGGCGCGGGACACCTCCGAGTTCACAGGCCTCTATCGGGAACTGCTCCATGCGAAGCTGCTCGCGAATGGGACCGCGTCCAGACGGGCGCCGATCTGATCACCGATCCGGATCTCATCGGCAGGTTGTTCCCTGCGGTGGGTCGGGAGGTCGTCGGGGCGCTCCACGTCCGAAGGGCCGGCTGGCTCGACGCACAGCAACTGGGCGCCAGGCTGCTCGAGGATGCCCGATCGGCGGGCGTCGAGCTCGTTCATCGGTCGGTCGTAGGCGTGCAGCACGATCAGCATGGCGTCACGGCGGTCGATCTGGACGACGGGGACCGCATCGAGACGCCCCTCGTCGTCATCGCGGCCGGTCCACTGATCCAACACGCGGTTGGTCTCGTGGGGGAGTCGCTACCCGTGCACGCCGAACTGCATATGAAGGTCGCGTTCAAGGACCATCTGGGTGTCGTCCCTCGGGACGCTCCGCTCATGATTTGGGACGACCCTCAGCGACTCGACTGGGACGACGACGAGCGAGCCGCTCTTCGCGGCATCGACCCTGCGCTCCTGGAGTCGCTGCGAGGCGGCGCGCACCTTCGCCCCGAGGGCGGTCCGGACTCACCGTGGGTACTCGGACTCTGGGAGTACGAGACCAGGGTCATGCATCCGACGTTCCCGGTTCCCGTCGACTCGATGTACCCGGAAGTGGTGCTCAGGGGACTGAAAACGATGGTCCCTGGGCTCGCTTCGTACGTTGATCGGCTTCCCCAAACGGTCGTCGACGGTGGCTACTACCTGCGGACACCGGAGAACCTCCCGATCATCGGCCCACTGCGGACCCCCGGCGCGTTCGTGCTGGGTGCCCTGTCCGGCTACGGGATCATGGCATCGCAGGCCGCGGCGGAACTGCTCGCCCTGCACGTGACCGGTTCGCAGGTTCCCGGTCACGCCGACGCGTTTCGACTCGACCGGTTCGACGATCCCGCCTACCTCTCGTCGGTGGTCGACACCGGCCAGCTGTGAACCTCGGCGGGATCGGACTGCCACTACGCTGACCGTACCCTGACGGTACCGAGGTATGCAGCCCAAGACCGACCGGTCGCGAGACGAGAAGCTGGGGACGTTCGTAGGAGTCTTCACGCCGTCGGTGCTGACCATCCTCGGCGTGATTCTGTATCTCAGGACCGGATGGGTCGTGGGCAGTGTCGGGCTCACCGGCGCGCTCGTCATCATCGCCATCTCGAACCTCGTCACGCTCGCGACGGCATTGTCGGTGTCGGCCGTCGCCACGAACATGCGGGTGGGTGCCGGCGGGGCCTACTACATCATCTCCCGGAGTCTCGGCATCGAGGTCGGCGCTGCAATCGGTATCCCGCTCTTCCTCGCCCAGGCGGTGTCGGTCACGCTCTACGCGTACGGCCTCGCAGAGAGCTTGAGCATCGTATGGCCGGCGGTCCCCGAACGACTCGTCGCGGCAGTGACCGTCATGGTTGTCGCACTACTCGCCGCCCGAGGCGCCGGACTCGCGTTGCGACTCCAGATCCCGATCATGGTTGCGATTGGTCTCTCTCTGGTCGCGCTCGCCATAGGCATTGTCCGGAGCTCTCCCGAGGTTGTGCACCTGTCGAGAGCGTTCGACGAACCCTCCGGATTCTGGACCGTGTTTGCAGTCTTCTTTCCCGCGGTCACCGGCATCCTCGCCGGGATAAGCCTCTCCGGCGACCTCAAGCGGCCCGATCGATCAATCCCGAGGGGAACCATCTCGGCCGTGCTCGTCGGCTTCGTCGTGTACGTGGTCGTCGCTATCGGGTTGGCGCTGGCCGCAGACCCCGCAGCGTTGATCGAGGACCACCTGATCTGGTTCACGATCGCCGGGGGACTCGGATTCCTCATCTTGCCCGGGCTGTGGGGTGCGATCTTCTCCTCGGCTGTTGGGAGCGTGCTCTCCGCGCCGAGAACCCTCGAGGCCATGATCTCTGACCGTGTTCTGCCCCGCTGGCTGGGAACTCCACTCGGCAAGGTGAAAGGTCCAGGTGTTCCACTGCTTGTTTCCCTCGTCGTAGCGCTCGCGGCGGTGCTACTGGGTGGAATCGATGCGGTGGCCCCGGTCCTCACGATGTTCTTCCTCACCACGTACGGGATGGTCAACCTCGTGGCGGGCGTCGAGAATCTCACCGCCGACCCCTCGTATCGTCCGACGATGGGAGTTCACTGGGCGATCTCGCTTGCCGGGGCGGGCGCGTGCTTCTGGGTGATGTTCCTCATCAACCCTGCCGCGCTCGTGGTCGCGATCGTCATCGAGATCGGCGTGTACCTGGCGATGCGAAGGCGGGCACTGGTCGCCCCGTGGGGTGATCTTCGGAGAGGCGCGATGATGTCGCTCGTTCGATCGACGGTTATTCAGCTCCGGCGGCTCCCCAACGATCCGCGCAACTGGCGTCCCAACATCCTGTTGTTTTCCGGGGACGTGAGGAAGCGACCCGACCTCGCCCAGTTCGCCGCGTGGCTCGTGCAGGACAGGGGAATCCTCACGGTCTGTGAGCTGGGCGTCGGTTCGCTGGATACCTACGCCGACACGGTCGCCGAGCGACGTGCCCAGCTCGACGTGGATCTCGATGATCTGGGCGTCGTCGCCTTCGCAGAGGTGGATATCGTCGGCGAATTCGTCGAGGGAGCGGTAGCCGTCGCCCAGGCGAACGGTATCGCCGGGATCGAATCGAACACGGTCATGTTCGGCTACAGCGACAAGCTCGACCGCCGTGCCTCGACGCTTCGGGTCATCGAGCGTCTCGCAAGAGTCGGCAAGTCCGCGATCATCTGCCGCCCTGTCGACAGGCGACGGAGAGTCGCCAGGCGCCGGATCGACGTCTGGTGGGGCGGGCTCCAGAACAACGGCGACATGCTCGCCCTGTTCGCCCATCTGATCTCTCTCAACCCGGAGTGGCGGGATGCCATCATCCGCATCATGAGTATCGCTTCGAGTGACATGATGGCCGAACGGAACGCCGCGATGCTCGACAAGGTCATTCGGGCTGCACGAATCCCCGCAGAGACGGAGGTGCTCGTACGCAGAAGCGGTCAAAGCGTCCAGGAGCTCATCAGGGAGCGCTCCGAGAATGCCGACGTCGTGTTGATGGGTCTCAGGGCGAGCCAGGCGGGTGAAGAGCTCGAGACCGCTCGGCGGCTCGACGAACTCGTCGAGGGGCTGCCGACGGTGATCTTCGTGCGCAGTGCAGGCGAGTTCCGGGGACGTCTCCTCGGAGAGCAGGAGTGAACGTTTGAAGAGTGTGGTGATCTTGGGCGGAGGATTCGGCGGGGGAGCGGCGGCAGTCGCACTCCGAGCAACCCGCAGCCCGCACTCGGTGGTACTCATCGACCGCCAGGAGATCGGCCACCTGGCAGGCGACAACCCGTTCATCGTCGTGGGCGTACGGCGGCGGCACGAGGTTGCACGTCATCTCCGTGACCTCGAGGGTGTCGATCTTGTCGAAGCCGAGATCGAGCACATCGCGACATCAGACCGTGTCGTGCACACGTCACAGGGCTCGTTCTCATTCGACTACCTGGTGATTGCGCTCGGGAGTTCCTACGACTGGGACGCAGTCCCCGGCGCGAGGGATGGGTACAGCTTCTACGAGCTCGAACAGGCAGAGCGACTCCACGAACGACTGCGGGGCTTCGCGGGCGGGACGATCGCCGTGGGCGTCGCCGGTACCCCGATCAAGTGCCCGCCTGCACCCTTCGAGATGATGCTCATGATCGACTGGTGGCTGCGGGAACGAGGACTCAGGGACGTCACTGAGTTGCACGTCGCCATACCCGGTCCCGCCCCGCTCGTCATCGCAGGACCGGGAGCAAGCGCGAGGATGGCGGACACGCTGGCGCGTCGTGGAGTCGTGATCCACACGGGGGCTGCAGTGACGGCGCTCGACGGTGGCTCGATGGTGCTGGGCGATGGAACCGAACTCTCTGCCGACGTGCCGATCATCGTGCCTATCCACCGACCCCCACCCGTTGTTGTGGATCTGCTGGATGGTGCAGCTCCATGGATGCGAGTGGACCGTGCCACGCTCGAAACGTCGACCCCCGACGTGTTCGCGGTAGGAGACGTCAACGTCGTTCCGATCGGGCCGGCAGCACTGCCCAAGGCGGGTGTATTTGCAGCCGGCCAGGGAAGAACGGCAGGAGGGGTGATCGCCTCCCGGATCGACGAGGTCGAGCCGCCTGGTCCCTATGACGGGGTCGGTCATTGTTTCGTCGCGTTCTCGGGTGAGCAGGGGGCCGAGATAGGAGGACGGTTCTTCGCAGAAGGAGGACCCGATGTCGCCCTCGCTGCACCGAGCCGCGGCGGCATGGAGGACAAGGAGCGATTCGACGAGCGGTGGAAGGCGTTTCGGGTCTAGATCGACAAACATAGAACGGTTCGAAATATCTTGACAGGGGCCATGCGTTCGAATAATATCGAACGCATGGAGCAGCAAGCCAAGATCCGCGATCTAACCGAGCCCCGCCAGCCGCTGGCAGTCGAAGTCGATCCGAGTCCCGTCTACGACATGCTGTTGAGTATCTGGGTGATGGCGTCCGACGAATCGTTCGGCGACTACGAACTCGGCAATGCCTGGTTCCGGAGACTCGACGAACGGATCTCCACCGAGCTACGGGACGAGCTCGACGGTGTGTCCGACACCCGGGGCAACCTGTGGGTCGCGATGCTGAACTTGCTTCCGATGGTCAACGGATCGGCAGGAGTGGACGAGTTCGCCGCATGGCTCGAATCGTCCGACGGCGTCGATCTACGTGCCTGCCTCCTCGACCTCAAGTGCCACGATCTCGACCGAAATGTGATCCGATCGGCAGCCGAAGGAGATCCGACCGCCCTCGAACGGGTTTTGACCTCCGATGCGCTGACCACAGAGTGGAGGGCCGATCTCGAGCGCCTGATGTCCGTGTCGGGCCACTCGCTGGCAGCGCGAACCGCCTCTGTCGTGCGGCGATATCGAGACGACGTGTATGCAGACTTCGAGAAGGAACATGGAGGACCGATCGCCAGAGAGGCCGAGGCGATAGGGGCGCTGCTGCCGACGACCTCCATCGATCGCATGATCGAGATCGCAACCAATGGTGTGAACCACGCGATTCCCGCGCACGTCGCCCGGCTTGTGCTCGCTCCATCCGTCGTCGTCAGACCCTGGTCACTGCTCGTCGGCTACGGAGACACCTACGTGCTGTGCCATCCGGTTGCGGACGAGTTCCTCGATCAGCGAGCCGATGCGCCGCCACAGATGCTGGTGAAGGCGCACCGGGCGCTCGGCGACGAGCGGAGGCTGCGCATTCTGCACAGGCTCGCATCGCGCCAGGAGTCGCTGCATGATCTCGCGGCGTACTTCGGAGTGGCCAAATCGACCTTGCATCATCACATCGGAGTCCTGCGTTCGGCGGGACTCGTCAGGGTGACCGTCGACGCAGAGTCCGGTCAGACCATGTACGGCCTGCGCAGGGTTGCCCTGGAAGAGGCGGCACGCCTCATGGAGCTTTATCTGGAGGACGCATGATCACTATGCAGGAGCCATACGCTCGCGCGCGAGAGGCTCAGATCAGACACCATCTGTCGCGACGACTGTCGCGACGACCGACGATCGAACAGCAGGCCCGACCACCGACGTTGCGTGTCCGCATCGGCCTTGGCCTGATCGACGCTGGGCGGGCTCTCGTTGGCGATCACGAGCCCGGTCTTCGCGAAGCGGCGTGACCGGCGGGAGTAGGCCGCCCGGTCTTGTCCGAATCCGTGTGTAGGGTTCGGGCCATGCGTCGCCTCCTGTTCCTCGCGCTCGCGGTTCTCACTGCCTCGTGCGTCTCAGTCACCACGGACACAACACCGGCCTCGACCACGTCAGCGACGACGTTGTTGACCACGACGACCGCTACGTCCACTACCACCACCGCGACAACGACACCGGAAGACGCCATCCGTGCACAGGTCGACGACTTGATCGCTGAGACGGAGAAGGTGCGCGAACTGACGTTCCTGACCCCGCCGGCGGTCACCATCGTCGATGACACGGAACTGGCGGATCGGGTGCGCGGGCTCATCGCCGAGAACGTCGATCCCGATCAGATCGCCAGGGACACCGCGCTCGAGGTGCTCCTTGGACTCGTTCCCGAGGGTACGGACATGTTGACCCTCTACCAGGACCTCTACGGGGAACAGGTGCTCGGCTTCTACGACGGCGAGACCAAAGAGATGGTCGTACCGGCGACCGGAGCTGAGCTGAGTGCCGCCGAGAAGGTGACGCTGGTACATGAACTGACGCACGCGCTGACCGACCAGCACTACTCGTTCTCGGACAGGTCTGACGCCCTCGACAAGGAGCAGCAGTATGACGCCCTGTCCGCGCTGCAGACGATCACCGAGGGGGATGCGACCCTCACCGAACTCCACTACGTCGCAGGGTTACCGTCGGCCGAGCAGCAGGCGGTGATCGCCGACTCGCTCGGCCAGGACACCGGGGTGTTCGATGCCGCACCGAAGTTCATCCAGCAACTCCTCGTCTTCCCCTACAACGCCGGGCTGAGTCTTCTCAGTGGTCTGTGGACCCCGCAGGACGGCTTCCTCCACGTCGACGAGGCCTACGTCGATCCCCCGACGACCACCGAGCAGGTGATGCACGCGGACAAGTATGCCGGGAGGGAACCGGCCATCGATGTTCAACTCCCGGACACGCCGATCGACGGGTATCAGAACGTGGAGGAATCCACATGGGGTGAGTTGCTGTTCAACGTCATGTTCGCTCAGATCCTCGGCCAGGAAACGGCCGGTGTCGCAGCAGGCGGGTGGGGTGGAGACCGATACCGTCTCATGTGGGACGGCACCAACGTCGTGTTCGTGCTGCACTACGTCGGCGATACCGAACAGGACGCACAGGAGATGCAGACCGCGCTGGCCGACTACGTCACCACCGGCATGGGGCTCCGGGCCGACAAGGGCGGCCTCTTCACCGGCGACAGCTATGCGTTCGTGACCAGAGACGGCGCCGATGTGCTGTTCATCGCAGCGAGTGACAGGCAGGCCGGCGAGACGGCCCGATCCGCCTTCCCCAACTTCTGATGGCGCTGATCCTCTGCGGCACCCCGATCGGGAACCTCGACGATGCCGCTCCACGCCTTGCGGCGACGCTGCGCGGCTGCGATGTCGTATTCGCCGAAGACACACGGCGCACCCGCATCCTGCTCGATCGACTGGCTGTGGAGGTCCCCCTCAGATCGTTCTTCACGGGCAACGAGCGCCAACGAAGCGACGAGCTCCGCCGACGGCTCGAGGCCGGTGAAACGGTGGGACTCGTCACCGACGCAGGTATGCCATCGATTTCAGATCCAGGGCTACTCGCAGTGGCTGCGGCTCGGTCTGTGGGAGCGCCGGTCACGGTTGTGCCCGGGCCGAGCGCGGTGACGGCAGCTCTCGCAGTGTCAGGGTTGCCGTCCGATCGGTTTGTGTTCGAAGGGTTCTTGCCGCGCGCCGGGGCTGATCGCCGTGGGCGAATCAGAGACATCGCAGCCGAAACCCGCACGGTTGTGTTCTTCTCGTCACCACGCCGAGTCGGCGCTGATCTCCGCGACCTCGCCGAGACCACCGGTGACGAACGGCACGTCTGTGTGGCAAGGGAGCTGACAAAGCTCCACGAGGAGCTCTGGTGGGGTTCCGTCGGTGAAGCAGTGGCCCGGTTTGCCGGCGATCAGCGAGGTGAGTTCACCATCGT
>Ga0307424_1000700_pt1 | contig 18133 bp, 17 predicted proteins | sample SalMarWE160320MG_FD_202157 | JGI IMG/M metagenome (GOLD analysis project Ga0307424, IMG submission 202157) | Salt marsh sediment microbial communities from the Plum Island Ecosystem LTER, Massachusetts, United States - WE1603-20 | ecosystem: Environmental > Aquatic > Marine > Intertidal zone >... | reverse complement strand
CGGACGGCCCGGTCGCCATCGAGGTTCTGCTCGAGCACCGGTCCGAGAATCGCGAGGAGCTGACGCAGGAGCGGGCGCCGAGTCAGGGCGCCAGCCAGGAGATCAGCCAGCGCGGACGCCGCGATCCAGCCCTGGCCGGCGGCCAGCGCCGCGTCCAGCTCGTCGAACCATCCCGTGAGGAGTCGCTCGGTGAGGCCCAGGAACAGCTCTTCCTTGGTGCGGAAGTACAGGTAGACGGTGCCCTTGGCGATGCCCGCTCCGGCGGCCACGCTGGCGACCGTGATCTGATCGCGGTCCACCTTGTCGAGCAGGCCAACCGCGGCGTCGAGGATCTGCGTGCGCCGCTCGATCTTCGCCACGGCGCTGCGGGCTCGGCGACGGCCTTTGGCGGTGTTCGGCTGACCCATGGTCAGATAATAACTGACTAGCGGTCATGCGCAAGCGGGTTACCAGGTGGCGAGGTCGGCCAACACTCCCTGATCCAGCTCGTGCCCGCCGTCGAACCAGAGCTCCTCGCTGGCCACGTCCCGAGCGCGGAGCAGGTCCCGCTGCTTGGTCACCTCCGTGCGGGTGAGGTGGGGATCGCTCCGGCCGTTCACGAACACCACCGTCGTGTCGCGCAGCCGCTTGGCGGCGGTCGGCCAGGGAAGGTCGGGTGGCAGCCCGCCGGCCCAGAGCACCAGCCATTGGGGGCGCACCCGGCCGGCGAGGGACCACCGGCAGGCGGTGGCGACCCCCTGTGAGAACCCGAGCACGGCGGTGGGCACCCGCTCCGGCGGGGCCACGACACCGAGGAGCTGGTCCAGGTAGCACACATAGTCGCTGATGTCGGCTTCCCGATCCTCGCGTGTCATCCAGGACGCGCCAACCCGTCCCTGGCCGCCCTCGAGATAGAATCGCGACAGGCCTTCAGGGACCACAACCAGACGCTGCCCGTCGAGCAGCGGGCGAAGATTGCGCGCGAACCGGCGCGCGAGCTGCCCGTAGCCGTGGAGGGCAAACCATACGGCGGACGCCTCGGCCGCGGGGGGACCGGCGGTGACGTAGCGAGCCATTCGTGAGACGGCGAGCTGGGACTCGGACAGGGAAGGGCGTCCCGGAGGCGCCTCCCCCCACTCAGGCGTTGGCCGCACCTTCGCCGTCGTGGAGTTGATCGTGCAGGGTGCGGAGCTCCAGGATCTTGAGCTTGCGAACGCCGGCCGGGAGCTGGACCACCGCGACATCCCCGATCGTGCGATCCACCAGTCCCCGCCCGAGCGGGGACGAAACCGAGACTTGTCCGCGATCGAAGTCCATGGCTTCCGGGATCACCAGCTCCCACCGCTCGGTCTCGCCCGTCTTGACGTCCTTGACCGTCACGTGGGAGCCCAGGCCGACCCGGTCCGTGGGGATCTTGGAGAGGTCGATCTGGGACAACTTGCCCAGGCGGGCACGGAGTTGACTGAGCCGAGCGCCCACGAACTGCTGGCGCTCGAGCGCGGCGTGATAGTCGCCGTTCTCGCGCAGGTCGCCGTTGGCGATGGCCCGTTTGAGGGTCGCCGGCAGCGTGACCGTCAGCTCGTGGTTCAGGTCTTCGACCTCGGCCTGCAGCTTCTTACGAATGGCTTCCAGCATCCGCCAATGGTAACGGTGGCCAGGGGGGGCGTCCAGCAGACGCGGCCGGAGGCGCTCGGGCTCAAAGCAACCGTGCGGCTCCCGGCCGGCGCGGCCCAGTCTGCGCGGGAACCCGAGCCCGTTCGTGAAAGATGGTGCGTTCGATGCGAGGAATGATGCGAGGAATTGTGGTGGTTCCATTCGGAAATCCACCTCGGCGGACCGATTGCCTTCGCCCCCGGGGGTCGGTAACTTGTCGCGCTGGTGCCGCCAGCCCGGCACCCTCCTATCACGTCCAATACCATCACCCGCAGCTCGAGCAGGGAATGGGCAGAGCTTCAATCCGGTATGCGCCCGCGGCACGCTGGGCGACGGTCGTGGCCCTCGGCGCGGCCGTGGCCGTCCTGACGGCGTGCTCTGGGGATTCCTATCCCCAGTCCACGTTGCATCCCCTCTCGGACCAGACCAGCGCGATCGACGCGTTGTACCGTCACGTGTTCTGGTGGGCCGTGCTCGTGTTCGTCGTGGTGCAGACGACGCTGCTCGTCACCCTCATTCGCTTCCGGAACCGGCCGGGTGCGGCCGAACCCCGACAGATCCACGGCAGCACGCTCGTCGAGATTACGTGGACCCTGGCCCCCGCGGCCATCATCATCGCCATCGCGATACCGACCATCCGCACGATCTTCGAGGTCAGTGGCGCCGCCCCGGCGGGAGCGCTCCAGGTGGATGTCATCGGGCATCAGTGGTGGTGGGAATTCCGCTACCCGGAGCTCGGGGTCGTCACGGCGAACGAGCTGCACCTGCCCCAGGGGCGGCCGGTCGCCCTGAAGATCTCGTCGGCCGACGTCATCCACTCGTTTTGGGCGCCCAGGCTCTCGGGCAAGCGGGACGCGATGCCGGGCCGGATCACCCGGCTCGCCTTCACGCCGGATTCGCTCGGGACCTACCTCGGACAATGCGCGGAATACTGCGGGGACTCACACGCGAACATGCGATTGCGCGTGATGGTCAGCTCGCCCGCCGATTTTCAAGCGTGGGTGACCGCCCAGACCGCCGCACCCGCCCCGTCGGACTCCACGCAGACCCTGGTGCTGGCGGGGGAGGACGCGTTCGAGAAGATCCGGCAGCCGGGGAACCATTCCTGCATCGCCTGCCACACCATCGCCGGGGTATCCGGCGGTGTGATCGGACCGAATCTGACCCATGTCGGCAGCCGAACCACCATTGCCGCCGGGGTCTTGCCGAATGACTCGGCGGCCATCGCGCGGTGGCTGCACGATCCCTCGGCCGTCAAGCCGGGCAGCCTGATGCCGACCATTGATCTCACCGACCAGGAGATCGCGGCGCTCGTCGCGTACCTCCAGAGCAAGAAGTAGGAGCCGATGGGTACGACCACGATTCCGCACACCGAGACGACCGCCCCCGTGGCGCCAACCGGCGTGTGGAGCTGGATTACGACCACGGATCACAAGCGCATCGGCGTGTTGTACGGCGTCACCGCGTTCATCTTCTTCCTGCTCGGTGGGTTCGAGGCGCTGATCATCCGCCTCCAGCTCGGCTCCCCCAACAACACCCTGGTGAGTGCCGAGGTCTACAACCAGCTCTTCACCATGCACGGCACGACGATGGTGTTTCTCGCCATCATGCCGTTGTCCGCCGCGTTCTTCAACTTCATCATTCCGTTGCAGATCGGGGCGCGGGATGTCGCGTTCCCGAGGCTCAACGCCTTCAGCTATTGGGTGTTCCTGTTGGCGGGGCTGTTCATCAACTTCAGCTTCGTGGCCGGCCCGCTCTTCGGGGCCAACGGCCTGAGCGTCGCACCCAATGGCGGCTGGTTTGGCTACGCCAACCTGACGTCCGTCCAGTATTCACCCGGCCCGAACATCGACTTCTGGGTGCTCGGCCTCCAGATCCTGGGCATCGCGTCGCTCGCGGCCGGCTTCAACTTCATCACGACGATCATCAATCTCCGCGCGCCCGGCATGAAGCTGATGCGGATGCCGGTGTTCACGTGGATGAGCTTCGTCACCCAGTTCCTGATCATCACCGCGTTTCCGGTGATCACCATCGGGCTCGTGTTCCTCCTCTTCGACCGGGTCTTCGGCACCACGTTCTACAACGTGGCCGCGGGCGGCGACGTCCTGCTCTGGCAGCACCTGTTCTGGCTGTTCGGGCACCCGGAGGTCTACATCCTCATCCTACCGGCCATGGGCATCGTGTCGGAGGTGCTCCCGACCTTCTCCCACAAGCCGCTGTTTGGCTACGCCGTCGTGGTGTACTCCGGCGTGCTGATCGGCGTCGTCGGATGGGGCGTGTGGGCGCACCACATGTTCGCGACCGGTCTGGGCCCGATCGCGGACTCGGTGTTCTCCGCGTCCACCATGCTGATCGCCGTGCCTACGGGCGTGAAGATCTTCAACTGGATCGCCACCATGTGGGGCGGCCGGCTCGAGTTCAAGACGGCCATGCTGTTCGCCGTCGGGTTCGTGTCCATGTTCATCATCGGCGGCCTGTCGGGGGTCATGCACGCCTCGCCACCCGCGGATCTCCAGCAAACGGACACGTACTTCGTGGTCGCGCACTTCCATTACGTGCTGTTCGGCGGGGCGATCCTCGGGCTGTTCGCGGGGATGTACTACTGGTGGCCCAAGGTGTTCGGCCGGCGCCTGCGGGAGGGTCTGGGCAAGACGCATTTCTGGCTGCTGTTGATCGGCATGAACCTGACGTTCTTCCCCATGCACTTCAGCGGCCTGCTGGGCATGCCGCGCCGCATCTACACCTACGGGGCGGACCTGGGCCTCAACACGTTCAACCTGATCTCCACCATCGGCGCGGTAGTCACCGCGGTGGCGCTGCTCGTGTTCGTGTACAACATCTGGGCGAGCCGGCACGACCGCGAGACGGAAGCCAACCCGTGGAACGCCGCCACGCTGGAGTGGTCCGTCTCCTCACCGCCGCCCGTGTACAACTTCGCGGTCATTCCCACCGTGCAAAGTCGGCTGCCACTCTGGGTGGCTGACGGAGTGACCCCGGCCACGCAGCCGTCCGTCCCGCCGGCGCCGATCCATGTGCCGGGCGGATCGCACTGGCCCCCGCTGACGGCGGTCGGCATCCTGATCATGGGCGTCGGCGCGCTGCTGCATCACGCGTTCCTGCCCAGTCTGATCACCGCGCTCTTCGGGCTTGCGGTGACGGTCGTGAGCATCTATCGCTGGGCCTTTGAGCCCTTCGAGGTATGAGATGAGCCAGGCGGCGGCAGCCCATTACACGAGCACGGGCCTCGACAGCCGGAAGATTGCGTTCTGGACCTTCATCGGGTCGGAATGCCTGCTGTTCGGGTCCCTCATCGCGACGTATCTCGTCTACGAGGGCCGGAGCGTCTCGGGTCCCACGACGCACGACATCCTGAACATCCCGCTCACCTCGTTCAGCACGTTCGACCTGCTGATGTCGAGCCTCGCCATGGTGCTCGCCCTCGCGGCCGTGCAACGGGGCGATCGGGTCAAGGCCCGGGTGGCGCTCGGGGTCACCGCCCTGCTCGGGTCGGTGTTCCTGGGGCTCCAGGCCTACGAGTTCACCCACTTCGTGCGCGAGGGACTCGGGTTCACCACGAACCTGTTTGGCTCGACCTTTTTCACGCTGACGGGCTTCCACGGGGCGCACGTGTTCGTGGGCGTCGTGTGGCTCACGACGCTGCTGGTGCGCTCGTTCCAGGGGAAGCTCGGGCCCGAGAAGGCGCTGAACGTCGAGATCGCGGGACTCTATTGGCACTTCGTTGACGTCGTCTGGATCGTCATCTTCACGGTGGTCTATCTGATCCAGACGACGCCCATCGCGGGGACCTGAGGCGACCATGAGCGAGCATTCGACAGCGGAGCACACGCACGCGGCCCACGCGACCACCATGACCTACTTGGTGGTGGCGGCGATCCTGACGGTGATCACCGTCGTCGAGGTGGGCGTGTTCTACATGCCGGCCATGAAGCCGGTGCTGGCGCCCGTGCTGCTCGTGCTCTCGAGCACGAAGTTCGCGCTGGTGGTCGGCTTCTACATGCATCTCCGCTACGATCACAACTTGTTCCGGGCGGTCTTCGCACTGCCGTTGCTGATCGCCGCGGCGGTCATCGTCGGATTGCTCTTCCTGTTCCGCGTGTTCTAGGTCGGCGGCCGCCCCGACCACTGGGTCAACAAACGAGGGCCCCGGACGTCGTCCGGGGCCCTCGTTCGCTTTGGCCGATCACGCGCCGCGAAGAGCTAGCGGGGCACGCGGATGCGCACGACCCGAGAGAAGCCTCCGTTGGCGGTGTTGTAAACGCGGAGGGAAACGACGGTGCCGGGACGAGCCGACTTCATGGCGTTTTCGAAGTCGTCCAGCGTCCGCACGCGGTTCCCGTCCACGTGGGTGATGATGTCGATGGACCCGCTACTCGGCGGAGAGACGCGGTCGCGTGCCGGGCTGTCGACCTCCACGTCCGTTACCACCGGACCGGTGTGGTCGTTCCCGAGGCGGCGCACGACCTCCGTCGGTGGTTGCTCCACGCTGATGCCGAGGGCGCTGCGCGATCCAGCTGGCTGGGCCGAGTCCGTTGGCTCGTCCTGATCCGCCACGGCCACCTGTTCGTCGGGCGGCGCCTCGATGAGGCGAACGGAAACCGTCCTACGATGCCGGTCCTTGCCGATCACCGTTACGCGAACCGTCGAGCCAGGTTTCTTGAACCCGACCAGTTGCTGGAGCTGGGCGACGTATGATACGGGCTCGCCATCCAGCTCGATAATGAGGTCCCCAATCTCGATGCCCGCCTTCTCGGCGGGGCCGTTCTCCACACCGGGGGAGTAGTCCTGCACCACCACGCCACGGACCTGGTCGAGCCCGGCGTACGCGGCGTCCTCCTCGGTGGCGTTTAGAATGGCGACGCCGAGAATGGACCGATGGACGCGCCCCTCACTGATCAACTGGTTGCCGACGGTACGCGCGAGGTTCGTGGGGATCGCGAACCCGTAGCCCTGGTAGTAGCCGTTCTCGGAGGCGATAGCTGAGTTGATCCCGACCACCTGCCCGCGGACGTTCACCAGCGGTCCACCCGAGTTGCCGGGGTTGATGGCCGCGTCGGTCTGGATGAAGTCCATGATGCTGTAGGACCCTGCATTGGGAAGCCCCGCCAGGCCGCGTCCCTTGGCGCTCACGATCCCCGCAGTCACCGTAAAGGAAAACGCCTCGCCGAGTGGATTGCCGACCGCCAGGACCCACTCGCCCACGCGCAGCGAGTCCGAGTCGCCAAAGGAGGCGACGGGGAGGTTCTCGGCGTCGATCTTGATGATTGCCACGTCGGTCTGGGGATCCCGCCCGACGACCTTGGCGTCGAACTGGCGCTTATCGAGCAACCGCACCGTTACCTTGTCGGCGCCCGCAACGACGTGGTTGTTCGTCATGATGTAGCCGTCGTGCGAGATGATGAAGCCGGAGCCCGTGCCGCTTTGCAGCCGCGGGACGGCTTGTGGGAAGAACTGCTCCATCCCTGGTGGCACGCGGATGCCCTGATGGGGATCCCGCGTCGGATACTTGTCCGACCGGATGAACACCACCGCCGGTTTGATGAGGTCCGCCACCGCGGTGAACGCGGAGCTCAGGTCGGCCAACGGTGCCGCCGCCGGTGGCAGCGGCGCCGGTTGCTGAGCCGGAATGAGCTCATGGGCCGGCGTTTGCCCGAGGAACGGCAATCGCTCGGTGGCCCGCGTGGGCTGGCCGAGGGCGCCAATCAGGACGACGGCGACGACGAGTGTGACACTCACCAGTCCGCCGAACTTCAGCCAATCTCGCGTTCGTGACATAGATCCTGCTCGTAAAGAGTTTGCGGTCCGTGGGAGAGAATAACCCATGCTCTCTCCCAAGTTCCGGAACCGAAGTTACTTGTTGTCGTCGACGACCTCATAGTCGGCGTCGACCACGTCGTCGCCCTGCGGCTTTGCTTCCTCACCCGCTTGTGGCTCGCCGGAGCCGCCTTCCGGCGCCTCCGCCCCCGCCGACTGGGTCTGCTCATACAGGGACGTGCCGGCCGCGGAGTAGGCCTGGGACAGATCGTCCAGCGCGGTGCGGACCGCGTCCGGCGATCCCGTGCGCAGGGCCTCCTTCGCGTCCGTGACCGCCTTGTCCAGCCGCTCCTTGTTCGCCGAGTCGAGCCGGTCCACCCAGTCCTTGGACTCCTTCTCCACCTGGTAGACGAGGTTGTCGAGCCGGTTGCGGGAATCGATCTCCTCGCGCCGGTCCTTGTCCTCGGACGCGTGCTGCTCGGCCTCCTCCACCATGCGGTCCACTTCGCTCTCCGACAGGCCGCTCGACCCTTCGATCCGGATCTTCTGCTCCTTGCCGGTGGTCTGGTCCTTGGCCGACACGTGGAGGATGCCGTTGGCGTCGATGTCGAACGTGACCTCGACCTTGGGCATGCCACGCGGTGCCGGTGGGATGCCGGTCAGTTGGAATCGGCCGAGCGTCCGGTTGTCCCGCGCCATCTGCCGCTCGCCCTGCAGGACGTGAATCTCGACCGTGGTTTGACTGTCCTCCGCGGTCGAAAAGACCTCCGACTTCTTGGTTGGGATCGTCGTATTCCGCGGCATCAGCACCGTGCTCACACCACCGAGCGTCTCGATGCCGAGCGACAGCGGCGTCACGTCCAACAGCAGGACGTCCTTGACCTCGCCCGCCAGGACGCCGCCCTGGATGGCGGCGCCGATGGCGACGACCTCGTCGGGATTGACGCCCTTGTGCGGATCCCGTCCGAAGAAGCCCTTCACGATCTCCTGGACTTTCGGGATCCGCGTCGAGCCGCCAACGAGAATGACCTCGTCGATCTCCGAGGGCTGGATCCCGGCATCCTTGAGCGCCTGCTGCATGGGAGGCATCGTGCGCTGGACCAGATCGTCGACCAGTTGCTCGAACTTGGCGCGGCCCAGCGTCATGTTGAGGTGCTTCGGCCCGGACTGATCGGCCGTGATGAACGGCAAGTTGATTTCCGTCTGCGTGGTCGTCGACAACTCCATCTTCGCCTTCTCCGCCGCTTCCTTGAGGCGCTGCAGCGCCATCGGGTCTTTGGAGAGGTCGATGCCCTGGTCCTTCTTGAACTCGTCCACCAGCCAGCGAATCACCCGCTCGTCGAAGTCGTCACCGCCCAGGTGCGTGTCCCCGTTGGTGGACTTCACCTCGAAGACCCCTTCCGCCAGCTCGAGGACCGAGATGTCATAAGTGCCGCCGCCGAGGTCGAACACCGCGATCTTCTCTTCCTTCTTCTTGTCCAAGCCGTAGGCGAGGGCAGCAGCCGTGGGCTCATTGATGATGCGGAGGACGTCGAGACCCGCGATCTTGCCCGCGTCCTTCGTGGCCTGGCGCTGCGAGTCGTTGAAGTAGGCTGGGACGGTGACCACGGCCTTCTCGACCTTGTGGCCGAGGTAGTCTTCCGCAGTCTGCCGCATTTTCTGGAGGATCATGGCCGAGATTTCGGGTGGCGAGTACTGCTTCCCCTGGATCTCCACCACGGCCAGCTCGCCCTTGCCGGGACGAACGCCGTACGGGACGCGCTTCTTCTCTTCGGTGATCTCGTTCAGCCGACGTCCCATGAACCGCTTGATCGAGAACACCGTGTTGGTGGGGTTGGTGACGGCCTGTCGCTTGGCGACCTGTCCGACGAGCCGCTCACCGTCCTTGGTGAACGCCACCACGGACGGCGTGGTCCGCCCGCCTTCGGAATTCGGGATGACGACGGGATCCCCGCCCTCCATGACGGCCACGACGGAGTTCGTGGTACCCAGGTCGATTCCTATGACTTTCTGCGACATGTTCGCCTCTCACCGTCTTCGAGTGTGATGCGTGGGGCGCGCGCCCGGTCGCAACTGATCGAGCAATTGGCATACCGGAAATCCGTGCCAGAATGGCACGCCTGGCAAGCAGCTGTTGCTCTAACGATTTGTCATATAAGCGATTACGGTAACTGTCATCGCCGTTCCATGATGGTGTTTCTGGCTGGTCGCATCGCGCGCCGTGGCCTGCGTGGCTAGACTTGCGGCGCGGGGCCCGAGGGGGAGCCGCCAGTGAACCACCGACCCGTAGGAGTGAGGCGATCATGGGCGAGAAGACGCAGCTCGAGGAGAGCGCTTTGCCGCCGTCCTGCCCGCATTGCAAGACGTCGCTGAAGAAAGTCATGTGGCACAAGGTGCAGGGCGGGCCGGGGATGGTGAATTACATCGTGCTCATGAGTTGTCCGCATTGTCGGGCGATGCTGGGCACGCTGGGGAGTTAGGCGCGAGGCCGGATGATCCCCTACAAGGATGAGAACCCCACGACGCTTCCGGCGATCGTCACGGTGGGGATCGTGGTGGTCAACACCGTCGTCTGGCTGCTGGTGCAAGGAGCGGGCACGGAGCCGGCGCTCACCCGCTCCGTGTGCGAGCTGGGACTGGTCCCCGGGGAGCTGCTCGGACGGGTGCCGGCCGGTACGGCGATTCCGATGGGTCAGGGAGTCGCGTGCGTGATGACCAACTCGCCGGCGCTCTTCTCGCCGCTCACCTCCATGTTCCTGCACGGAGGGTGGTTCCACCTGATCGGCAACATGTGGTTCCTGTGGGTCTTCGGGAACAACATCGAGGACTCTATGGGGCACACCCGGTTCGTCGCCTTCTACCTGATCTGCGGGTTGCTCGCGGCGGCGGCTCAGGTGGCGAGTGGGCCGTCCTCGCCCATTCCGATGGTCGGCGCGTCAGGCGCCATCAGCGGGGTGATGGGTGCCTACCTCGTCCTCTACCCGCGCGTCCGCGTCCATACGCTGATTTTCCTCGGGTTCTTTCTCACCCGCGTGACGCTCCCCGCGTACATCATGCTGCTGTTCTGGATGGCGGTGCAGGTGATCGGCGGGCTTCCCGCGCTGAGCGGTGCCAACGCGGGCGGTGGGGTCGCGTTCATGGCGCACATCGGGGGGTTCCTGGCCGGGGTCGCGCTCATCAGACTCTTCGCAAAACCCGAATTCATGCATCGGCGCCGCCGCCCGATCGTCGTGTCGAGGTGGTGACCGTCACGAGCGGAGGCGGCGGCGGTCGAGTGACAACTCCCGCATGACCGCCACTCCCGCCTCGACCGCCTCGACCGCCTCAACCGCCCTGTCCGCCCTGTCCGCCCTCCTAGAACGTGAACTCCATCTGAAACAGCGCCTGTGCCCGCGTGGCTTCCTGCGCCGGTGTGGGCGTCCCCTGGTAGCTCAGGTAGTCGAGGTTGCCCAGCAGCCGCAGGTGCGGATGCAGCAGGTACGAGACGCCACCGATGAAGCGCGTCTGCCGGTCGCCGCTCACGTTCTTGTTCGGATCCGCGAGATCCACCCGCGCCACGAGCGCCGCTTTGGTGTGCGGGACGTTGAACACGCCGAACCCACTCAGGACGCGCCCTGTGACGTCCGCCGTCGGCGCCGTGGCGGAGGAATCCTGGGTGATGGCGCCTTCGGTGGCGATGGTGAACAGCTTGCGCTTGTACGAGAGCATGCCGATCACGCGCGTGCGGGTGCCGCCCCCGGTCGGTTTGCCGTACTGGCCGTAGAGGGTGGCGCGGAGGCCGCCGCGACTGCCGGCGTCGTCGGTGGCCAGGAGGCGTACCGAGACCCGGCCCATCACGTCCTTCCGCTTGTCGCCGACGCCGCCTTTGTAACCTTCGCCGTTGTAGAGACCCACCTGCATGTTGACCGCCTGGTTGGCCCACGCGCCGTCGATCCCGAGCCCCAGATCGGCGGAGGTGATGTAGCCGTTCCGCTCGACGGACATGGTGCCCTGCATGCGGTAATCCCACACTCCCTCGGCCCAGTCAAGCCATGGGGTGTGGATCATGCCCAGCTTGAAGGTCAGCGGACTGCCGGCGGGCGTATAGGCCGCGTAGGCGTACTTGATGCGCAGCAAGAGGGAACCCGCGGCGTCGCGGGTGATGTCTGGCGTGATCCGGGTGACGAGCCCGCCGCTGAACCGGCCGACCACGTTCACGTATCCCCTGGTCAGGTCGAACCCATTGGCGTGGTCGGGTGCTGCCTTGAGTTGGTACACGTATTGGCCGTACGCGAGGCCACCCACCGTCACGTCCTGGGCGGCAACCGGAACCGCCAGAACGACGGCGGCCACCAGCGCGCCGAGTGTGAACTGCGAAGCGTGTCGCATGAACGGGTCTCCCCCCCGTTGAGGTCGCGGTCGGTAACGATCGGGTGTCGATCGTGCCACGATTGATCGCCCGATCCGGTCACGGGACCGCGACGGCTATGTAACGGTTGCGTATCGGGAGGTTACAAACCGACCGGGACTACGGGGTACGACCCACCCCGTGCTTGATGGTTTTACCTTCGACCAGGAAGACAACGTCCTCACCGACATTCGTGGCGAGATCCGCCACGCGCTCGAGGTTCCGGCTCACCAGGAACAGCTCCATCGCCGCGCCGATCGTGTGGGCATCCTCGGCCATGTGCGTGATGAGAATGCGGAACATCGAGCGGTGGAGGGCGTCAACCTGATCGTCCTGCCGGCACACGGCGCGCGCGGCATCCGCATCGCCGCGCACGAACGCGTCGATGGCTGCGGCGAGCATCTCGCGGGCCAAGCGGCCCATTTCCACCAGCTCGGGCTCCGGCGCGATCATGCGGCCCTCGGTCATCCGTTTCGCGCTGATCGAGATGTTCACGGCGTGGTCGCCGACGCGCTCGAGGTCGTTCGAGATCTTGAGCGCCGCGAGCAGGAGGCGGAGGTCCCGGGCCATCGGCTGGTGCAACGCCAGCAGATTCGTGACGGTTTCTTCGATCTCGATTTCCAGCGAATCGATGTCGCTGTCCTCGTCCAGCACCAGGTCGGCCGCCGCCGTGTCCCGTGCCAACACCGCCCGCACGGACCGGTCGAGCGCGTCTTGCGCGCGCGCGGACATCTGCAGCAACCGATCCTTGAGCTGCGCCAGGGCGTCGTCGAAATGCCGATGTGGAGTCGCGGTCATCCGAATCTCCCGGTTACGTAGGCCTCGGTCCGCTTCTCACGAGGACGGGTGAACAACTCGTCCGACGCACCGTACTCTATCAGTTCCCCGAGGTAGAAGAAAGCGGTGTCGTCGGCGATCCGTGCGGCCTGATGGAGGTTGTGGGTCACGATGATGATCGTGACCTCGCGTTTGAGTTCCACGAGCAACTCTTCGATCCGCTGGGTGGCAATGGGATCGAGGGCCGAGCAGGGCTCATCCAGCAACAACAGCTCGGGGTCGTTCGCCAGCGCCCGGGCGATGCACAGCCGCTGCTGCTGGCCACCGGAGAGACCCGTGCCGATGTCGTCCAGACGATCGGCGACTTCGTCCCAGAGGGCGGCGCGTTTGAGCGCGCGCTCCACGTGGTCTGGCAAGTCGCTCTCGCGCACGATGGCGTTGACGCGCGGTCCGTACGCGACGTTGTCGAAGATCGATTTCGGAAACGGGTTCGGCTTCTGGAACACCATGCCCACGCGGCGCCGGTGCTGGACCACGTCTACCTCAGGGTCGTAGACGGACTTGCCGGACAAACGGATGTCGCCGCCATGCCGTGTGTCCGCGAGCAGATCGTTCATACGATTCACCGACCGAAGCAGGGTGCTCTTGCCACACCCCGACGGCCCGATGAACGCGGTGATCCGATTGGGCTCGACGGGCACCGTGATATTGCGCAACGCCTGGGTGCCGCCGTACCAGAAGGAGAACCCCTCCACCGACAGGAAGGCCGTCATCCGAACCGCCCCGTGACGTAGGCTTCCGTGCGGGCCTCGCTCGGCGACGTGAAGATCTTGCCGGTGACGTCCCGTTCCACCAACTCCCCCAGATAGAAGAACGCCGTGAAGTCGGACACGCGGGCGGCCTGCTGCATGTTGTGGGTCACGATCACGACCGTGAATCGCTGCTTGAGCTCCTGCACGAGTTCCTCGATGGACTGGGTCGCGATCGGGTCGAGGGCGGACGTCGGCTCGTCGAGCAAGAGGACGTCGGGCGACGGCGCGATGGCGCGGGCGATGCAGAGCCGTTGTTGCTGTCCCCCCGACAGCCCGAGCGGGTTGGCATGCAGGCGGTCCTTTACTTCCTCCCACAAGGCCGCTCCCCGCAGCGCGCGTTCGACGAGTTCCGCAACCTCGGCCCGCGTTATCCGCCCGTTCACGCGGAGACCGGCGGCGACGTTGTTGAAGATGTTCATCGTCGGGAACGGATTGGGCTGCTGGAACACCATGCCGATCCGGCGACGGATCGCCACCGGGTTCACGTCCGCGTCGTAGATGTCCTCGCCATCGAGTCGCACGGATCCCTCGACCGTCCCGCCACGCGACAGCTCGTGCAGGCGATTGAGACAGCGCAGGAACGTGCTCTTCCCGCAGCCGGACGGTCCGATGATGGCCGTTACTGTGTTCGTCGGGAACCCGAGCGTGACGTTCTTGACCGCGACCGTCCGCGAAAACCGGGCGGTCACGCCGTCGGCGTAGAGGCGATGCTCAACCACGGCCGACTCGCGAGCGGGTGGCGTAGCGCGCGGCCATGCCGACGGCGAGCACCATGGCCATCAGCACGAGCGCGGCGCCCCATGCCAGTCGGTGCCAGGCGGCGAACGGGCTGGTGGCGAAGACGTAGATCTGGAGTGAGAGCGTCTGCATCGGCTGCAGCAGGTTGGTCTTGAAGTTGAGGTTCCCCAACGCCGTGAACAGCAAGGGGGCGGTCTCGCCGGCGATGCGGGCCACGGCCACGAGCCCCCCGGTGAGAATCCCGGGCCAGGCGGCGCGAACCATGATCTGGAGCGTCGTGCGCCAGCGTGGGTAGCCCAAGGCGAGCGCGGCCTCGCGCAGCGAATGCGGTACCAGGCGTACCATCTCCTCGGTGGTGCGCGTCACCATGGGGAGCATCAGTACCGCGAGCGCGATCCCCCCGGAGAGGCCGGAGAAGTGGCCCATCGGCCGCACGACCCACGTCCACACGAAGATGCCCGCGATCACGGACGGCGTCCCGTTCAGGACGTCCGCCAGGAATCGCACTATGGTGGCAAAGGGTGAGCCGCCGTACTCGGCGAGGTAGACGCCGGCGCCGATCCCCACCGGGAGCCCCACCAGCGCCGCCACACCCACGACCAGCAGGGTGCCCATGATGGCGTTCGCGACACCGCCTCCGGTGGCACCCGCGGTGGGCGGATTTTGGACGAAGAAGTCCCAGTTGACGCTCGACGCCCCTTTCGCGACCAGGTCGGCGAAGATCGCGAAGAGCGGGAGGAGCGCGAGGAGCGCGGCAAGGACGGTGAGCCCGGTCATCGCGTGGCTCCATACCCGGCGCCGGACACTGCGGGCGATCACAGGGCCGCGCTCCCCGCCGCGCTGTCGCGCGCGACACGCCACACGAGCAGTCGCGCGAGCGCGTTGACCGCGACGGTCACGCCGAACAAGACGAGCCCGATCTCGAACAGCGCGGCACGCTGGAGACCGGTGGCTTCGTTGAACTCATTCGCGATGATCGCGGCCATGGTGTATCCCGGGTCCACCAGGGACAGGCTCAGGTCATGCCGGTTCCCGATGACCATCACCACGGCCATCGTCTCGCCGAGCGCGCGCCCCAGGCCCAACACCACGGCGCCAATGAGGCCGGAGCGTGCGTACGGGAGCACGGCCGACCACACGGCCTCCCAGCGCGTTGCGCCGAGCGCGAGGGCCGCCTCTCGCTGGGACGGCGGCACCGCGGCCAGCACCTCGCGGCTCACCGAGGAGATGTAAGGGAGAATCATCACGGCCAGGAGAATGCCGGCCGCGAGCATGGAGTTGCCGAAGAACGTGCCGCTGAACAGTGGCGTCCATCCGAGCACGGCCTGGAGCGGCGGTAACACGTACGTGCGCAGCAAGGGGATCAGGACGAAGATCCCCCACAGGCCGTAGACCACGCTGGGGATGGCCGCGAGCAGCTCCACCAAGGTGCCGACTGGACGCCGCAGCCACACGGGCGCGAACTCCGTGAGGAAGATCGACACGCCGATGGCGAGCGGCACCGCCAGCACGAGCGCAATCACCGAGCTGTACAGGGTTCCGAAGATCATCGGTCCGGCGCCGTAGATGCCGGCGACGGGGTCCCAGGTGCTCGAGAAGAGGAAGCGCGCCCCGAAGGCGCGGATGGCGGGCCACGCCGACCAGAGGAGTTGGCCGACGAGCGCCACGAACAACAGCGGGATGATGGCGGCCAGCGCGGTCAGGGTGACACGGAATGCCGTGTCACCCCGACCGCCCCTCCCGCGTACGTTGCGTGCGAGTCCCCCATCGGATTGGGGCATCGCGGGGGTGGACTCCGGTTACTTCGTGGCCGGTCCCGACCAGACGGCCGAGCCGTTTGCCGTCACCGTGCGGAGGTGTGCCTCCACTAGCGGGAGGATCTCCGCAGGGAGCGGGGCGTAGCCCAAGGCTTCCGCCGCTTGCTGGCCCTGGGTCAACGCCCACCAGATGTAGCGAACCAGGGCGGCCGCCTTCGCCGAATCCGCATTCTCGCGGTGGACGAGGAGCCAGGTGAACGAGGCCACCGGATACGTCCGTTCCCCCGCTGCGTTGATCAAGGAGATCCGGAAGTCGGTGTCACTTCCCAGGGCCGCCATCGCGCCCGCCGCCGCGGCGGAAACCGTCGAGAGATCCGGCGTCACGAAGTTCCCGTCGTGATTCCGAATGGCACCGACGGGCATCTTGTTGATCATGGCGTAGCCCAATTCCACGTACCCGATGGAACCGGGTGTCTGCTGGACCGCGGCGGAGACCCCCTCGTTGCCACGGCCTCCGATGCCGACCGGCCAGTTCACCGACTTGCCCTTCCCGACCTTCGCGGCCCACTCAGAGCTCAAGGTCGAGAGGAACTCGGTCCAGATGTAGCTGGTGCCCGACCCGTCGGAGCGGTGCACCACCACGATTTCCTGGTCCGGCAGCGTCACACCCGGGTTCGAGCTGCGCAGCCGGATGTCGTTCCACCGGGTGACCTGCCCCAGATAGATGGCGGCCAGGGTTTCCGGGGTGAACCGCACGGCCTCCGTCACACCCGGCAGGTTGTACGTCGGGACGACCGCGCCGAGCACCATGGGGATGTGGAGGACGTTGCCGTTCACGGCGGCGATCTCTTCATCCCCCATCGGGGCGTCTGACGCGCCGAAATCGACGGTGCCATCCGTGAACTGCTGGATGCCGCCGCCCGATCCGATGGACTGGTAATTCAGCTCGACGCCGGGATTGGCCGAGTTGTAGTCGGTGATCCACTTCTGATAGATGATGTTGGGAAACGTGGCGCCGGCGCCGTTGAGCAGCACCACCTGCTTCTGGCCGCTGCACGCGGCGAGCAGGGTGACGGTGGCAGCAGCCAGAGTCCGGAGGAGCGTGGTAGTCCGCATGGGTGCGAGTCCTGGAGTTGAGGGAATCCCAAGCAGCCAAGAGAGCATCGCCAGCATGCGTCACGGAGCGGTAACGGACAAGTAAAGAACAGGTCACGCTCAGTCGTGCTAGTAAGATGCCAAACTGTTGCGTGACACCGTGTTAGCTGATTTTTGCTTGGCGCTACCCCAGCCGGTGCGATCTTCGAACAGTCCATGTTGGGCATGAGACGAGCAACCCCGAAGGCATCGGCGCTTGGGGGCGGCGGGAGCGTCCACGAGTGCCTGTGTTCAGAAATCGTTGGCATAGCTGAGGATGAGGAATCGAGCGTTCCGCTCGAGGATGGAGCCGAACAAGCGAATGAGTGGTGGCAAGGTAGTCTCACACGGTCCGGATTCGCCTTGGTGACACATGTGCTACAGCTCGTTCCCCGAGCCTGTCCTCGACCGCCACGCCGCGATCCCACAGCGGCAACCGCGAACGCCCAGGCGAACATCCAGCACCCTGCTAGAGCGAGTTCGTGTAGCTCAGGAACTTGAAGGCTCCTTCGCACTCGACGATCGAGCCGAACCAACGCCGGTTTGTTGTGTCGCCGCTGGCCTCGACGATTCGCACCAAGCACCCGGAGTAGCGGGTGTTGCGGCCCTCCCGATGGACCTCGGGGTCGCAGCGCACGCCCACGAACGACATCGGCTTCCCGCTGTATCGTCGCAGCAGGCGAGTGAGCCCCCTCACACTCGCGTCCTGCATCAACCCCCAGGCGGTCTGGGGCGGCTGGTGGTAGGGCGGACGAGAAAGCGGCGATTGCGGGTAATAGAGGTCGGCAAATTCGCGAACCTGTACGACCATCGCGCGCAGATCGGCGGTGTCGCTGGCCACGACGGCCCGCAGGAAGCGGCGCACCAGTTGTTCGCGCGAGGCGCTGCCGCCCCGGAACCTCGTGGCACTGTCCCCACCGACGGCTTCCCGGAACCGACGCAGTTCTTCGTCCACGGGAAAGATTGAATCAATGATGTAACCCGGCTGCGCGCGGTGGATCGAATCCTGTCGTGCGCGCGCGATCGAGTCCGCGCGCACGGAATCGGCGGCAAGCTGTTCTGCCCGCGGTGCGGCGCTGCCACAGGCGATCGCAGCAGCAGCGCTCAGGAGGACGCAGGAACGA
>Ga0307424_1000697_pt1 | contig 18218 bp, 15 predicted proteins | sample SalMarWE160320MG_FD_202157 | JGI IMG/M metagenome (GOLD analysis project Ga0307424, IMG submission 202157) | Salt marsh sediment microbial communities from the Plum Island Ecosystem LTER, Massachusetts, United States - WE1603-20 | ecosystem: Environmental > Aquatic > Marine > Intertidal zone >... | reverse complement strand
CCCGCAGCAGCTCCGTTTGCGGAAGCGGGTCGTCGGGGTCGGTCCAGCGGTCCCGTTCCACGCCCAGGCGCTCGAAGCGGTTCGGCGGGTTGAAGGAGGCGCCGTGGCCTCGCACGACGGGGAGGGGCAGGGGCTCGGACACGATCTCTCCGGATACCGAATAAAAACCGAAATATCAACAAGGTAGCCTTGCGACGGGCGCGGGGAAAGGCGTCTCTTGGAGGCATGTGCCGATCGCCCGCCGCAGCCCTCCTCGCCCTCCTCGTCGTGACGACTTCGATCGCCGGCCGCCAGATTCCCGATCTTGATCCCGCTCCCAACGCCGGCGCCGTCGTGGAGGCGGGCGACGCGCGCTTCACGCTCCTCAGCGACCGCATGATCCGCATGGAGTGGGCGGAGGAAGGCACGTTCGAGGATCGGGCGACACTCGTCGTCCGCGCGCGCGGGCTCCCGGTTCCGCCGCACCGGGCGTACGAGGAGGACGGGTGGCAGGTCGTCGAGACCGGTTCGCTGCGCCTCCGCTACCGAACGGGGAGCGGCCGCTTCGCACCTGGCAACCTCGAGGTCCACGTGACGACCGGAGGGGTGGACACGGTCTGGCGGCCGGGGTGGGAGGCGGAAGGCAATCTGGGCGGCACGATCCGTACGCTGGACCGGGTACAGGGCTCGACGGACCTGGGCGAAGGGCTGGTATCCCGGGACGGGTGGGCCGTGGTGGACGACTCGGAGAGCCCGCTCCTCGTCGACGACGACGGCGCGTGGGTCGAAGCCCGTCCGGCCGGTGAGCGTCAGGACTGGTACTTCCTCGGCTATGGGCACGACTACCGCGCGGCCCTGGGAGATTTCGCCAGGGTCTCCGGGCGGATCCCGCTCCCTCCGCGCTTCGCCTTCGGCATCTGGTGGTCGCGCTACTGGGCGTACACGGACACGGAGCTCGAGACGTTGGTGGAGGAGTTCGACCGCTACCAGGTGCCCCTCGACGTCCTCGTGGTGGACATGGACTGGCACCAGACCTTCGAGCTCCGCTGGAGCACGGGGGACCGTGATCCGGCGGGGCAGCGGAAGGGGTGGACGGGTTACACCTGGAACCGGACGTTCTTCCCCGATCCGGAGGGCTTCCTGTCCTGGGTGCACGGGCACGGCCTGCGCACCACCCTGAACCTGCATCCGGCCTCCGGCATCCAGCCGTGGGAGGAGCAGTACCCGGCGATGGCCCGGGCCCTGGGCGTCGACCCGGCCACGGAGGAGTGGCTCCCCTTCCGCATCGAGGACCGCGACTTCGCGCGGGCGTATTTCGAGCACGTGATCCACCCGCTCGAGCGGCAGGGCGTCGACTTCTGGTGGCTGGACTGGCAGCAGTGGAGCGAGACCAGCATCCCCGGGCTCACGCCCACGATGTGGCTCAACCACGTCTTCTTCACCGACATGGAGCGGCAGGGGCGCGCTCGTCCGCTGATCTTCCACAGGTACGGGGGGCTGGGCAGCCACCGCTACCAGGTGGGCTTCTCCGGCGACGCAGCTTCGACGTGGGACATGCTCGCCTTCGAGCCCGAGTTCACCGCCACCGCGTCCAACGTCCTGTACGGCTACTGGAGCCACGACATCGGAGGCCACCTCCCCGGGCCCGTGACGCCCGAGCTGTACGCCCGTTGGGTCCAGTTCGGGGCGTTGAGCCCCGTGCTGCGCACACACACCACGAAGAACGCCGCGGCCGAGCGCAGGATCTGGGCGTATCCCCCTGAGGACTTCCAGGCGATGCGCGCGGCCATGCTGCTGCGTACCGAGTTGGTGCCCTACCTCTACACCGCGGCGCGTGAGGCCTACGACACCGGCGTCTCCATGGTCCGGCCGCTGTACTACCACTGGCCCGAGCAGGACGCGGCCTACACGCACACTGGGGCGTACATGCTGGGGGAGGACCTGCTCGTGAGCCCCGTCGCGGATCCGGCCGACTCGGCGACGGGCCTGGCCACGCGCACGACCTGGCTCCCCCCGGGCGACTGGGTCGAGTGGGCGTCGGGCGCGCGCCTGCGCGGCCCGGCTGAGGTCTCGCGGACGTACGCGCTGGACGAGATTCCGCTGTTCGTGCGTGCCGGGGCGGTGATCCCGATGCAGGAGCCCACCACGCGCGTGGGCGATCGACGCGAGGGCCCCGTGGTGGTCGAGGTCTTCCCGGGCGAGTCCGGCGAGGCCCGCATGTACGAGGACGCGGGCAACGACCTCGGCTACCGGCACGGGGCCGTCGCGTGGACGGGGCTGGGTGCCACGCGGTCCGCGGACGGCCGGGAGCTCCGGGTCCACGTCGGTGCCGCGGAAGGGTCCTATCCGGGCATGCGTACCGAACGCCCCGTCACGGTGCGTGTGCCGCACGCGCTCCCGCCGACGACGGTGGAGGCGGACGGGCACAGGGTCCCCTACCGCCCGGACGGGAGCACGCCCGGTTGGAGCTACGAGGGAGAGCGGCTCGCGGTGGTCGTCCGCCTCGCTCCGGCGGCGGTAGACGAGGAGCGGAGCGTCACGATGACGTTCCCCGAGGCCGATCCCACGCTCCTGGACGGCCTGTCCGGCACGCTCGCGCGCGTGCGTGCGGCCATCGACGTGCTGGAGCGTCTGTGGCCCGCCGACTGGCCGCCCGAATCGCTCATCGACGTGGGGCAGGCGGGCCACCTCGCGGCCGTCGACCCCTCGTCCGCCGTCGAGACGCTCACCAGGGCGAAGGCCGCGCTCCCCGCAGAGATCGTGAAGGTGCGCGGGCTCGAGGGGGACGCCGCGGTCGTCGCCCGGGCGCTGGCGATCCTCGGCGCAGAGCCACGCCGACGCGGGCGCCCGAGGAGGAGAAGGAGCAGGTAGCCCGCCCCCCAGCTACATCTCGTCCGAGTTGCGGATCAGCTGCTGGAGGAACGCCACGCTCGTAGCGAGCGCGGAGAGGGGGACGTGCTCGTTGGTGCCGTGGATCTGCGACATGGCGTCGCCGTCCAGCGTCGCGGCCAGGAAGCGCAGGACGCCCGGGGAGCGTCCCGAATAGTACTTCGCGTCCGTGCCGGCGGTGACCAGATAGGGTGTGACGACCACCCGCTCGCCGGCGGTGACCTGCCGTAGCGTGTGCGCGAGCAGGCGGAAGGCGGGCCCATCCGGGTCCGACACGGACGAGGGGTCGACGGCGTCGTCGCCGTAGATGCTCACCTGGACACGGTCGTCGGCGATGACGTCGCGCACGCGGGCAAGCACCGACTCCTTCGTCTCGCCGGGCAGGATGCGGAAGTTGACCACCGCCCGCGCGGTGATGGGCAGCACGTTGGCCTTCACGCCACCTTCCACGATCGTCGCGGCCGTCGTGGTGCGCACCATGGGCGCGGACTCCTGCGAGGCCGTCATGATGCGGGTGACCAGCGGCTGGAACAGCCAGAGGTTGCCCAGCACGAGGCGGTAGGCGAACGGCATCTCCGGCGCGACGTGACGGACCATGGCGAGCGAGCCGCCCTGGAGTCGGGCGGGGAAGGGATGCTCCTCGAGCTCGCCGATCGCGTCGGCGAGGACGCCGATGTTCGTCTGCTTCGGCGGCGCGGACGAGTGCCCACCCGCGCCGTCCACGCGCAGCTCGAGGTTCACGTACCCCTTCTCGGCGATGCCCACGATCGCGACCGTGGCGTCGAGGCCCGGCATCATCCCACGGGTCATGCCGCCGCCCTCGTCGATGACGAGGGCGTAGGGCTCCGCTCCGCGGGAGGCCAGGAGCTCGGCGATCGCCTTGGCGCCGCGCGTGCCGCCACGCTCCTCGTCGTGCCCGAACGCCAGATAGATCGTGCGGCGAGGCTGGAACCCGCCGGCCAGGAGCGCCTCCACCGACTCGAGCACCGACACCACGTTGATCTTGTCATCGAGCGTGCCGCGGCCCCACACGGCGCCGTCGGCGATCTCCCCGCTGAACGGCGCGTGCGACCAGTCCCCCTCCGTGCCCGGGATCACCGGCACCACGTCCTGGTGCCCCATGAGCACGATGGGCTCCAGGCTTGGGTCGCTGCCCTCCCACGTGTACAGGAGGCTCAGGTCGGACACCGTCTCGCGAGTCAGCTGCGCGTGCACCAGAGGGTACGACCGTGCGAGGTAGTCGTGCAGGGCGAGGAAGGCGGCCGTGTCGGTGTCCTCGACCCGCTCGTGCGAGATGGTGGGGATGCGGATCGCGCCGGCGAGCCGCTCCGCCACGGCCATGGTGTCGACCGGAACCCGGACGGCCGATTGCTCCGGGCCCTGGAGCGAGGGCATGCGGGCCGCGCGGATCGAGAGCACTGCGGCGAGCACGAAAGCCACCGTGACGAGCGAGAGGAGCGTCTTCTTGATCATGGGATTCCCGGGGGGGGCGGAGCGGAGCCTCAGTCGTCCTTGTCCGCGAAGTGGCGCCAGAGGGACCAGGTGCCGAAGGCGGCCACCAGGAAGAGACCGGCGGGCACCCACACGGTCCAGCCGGGCCCCTCGATGGGAGGTTGTGCGGGCAGCGGTTGGCGCGGCGCCTGCTGGAGGAGGACGAGCAACAGCGCGCTCACGACCCCACCTCCTCGTCGTCGCGGTGGCGGCGGTTCCAGCCGTACCACGCCAGCCCGAGGCCGATGAACGAAGCCAGGTAGGCGATGCTCATCCCGATCAGCGTCACGAATCCCCGTTCCATCAGGTCTCCTCCGGCGCGGCCACCGTGGACGCCACGCGCGTCCCGTCGTCGCCCTGCCAGCGCATGCGTTTCTCCAGCCGCTCCAGGTACTTCGCCTGCTGCGCCTCGTAGTCGACCGACACCGCGCGCAGCTTGGGGTCGATCACCCAGAACATCACCAGGCCGAGCACCGTGCCCAGCACGAGCTGCCAGGCGCCCGACGCGCGGCCGAGGAAGAGGTTCGCCGCGCCCACCATCCCCAGCCCCATGATCACCGGGCTGAGCACGATGGCGATCCAGTCCTCGCGGCTCCAGCCGTCCGCCTCCTCGGGCGTCCACGTGCGCCGAATGAGCGGTCGCGGCGCGGAGGTCGCGGTCCTCTTCTCGTCCACGAGCAGGCCGCGGCGGACGGCCTCCTCCCGCACCGGCCCCCACCACCCCAGGGGCCGCGTCTGCAGGTAGAAGTGCACCAGGTGGTCCATCGGCTCGGGCTCCGTGAGGAGGGTCGTCGGGAGGAACACGACCACGCCCAGCGCCATCAGCGACCAGAACTGCAGGTAGTCCGGCAGCACCGGGATGACGCCGAACTCCGGGAGGACCCACACCACCAGCCAGGCGATGCCGAGGTTGGCGATCCACGACGCCAGGTAGCCCCAGGCGTTGAAGCGCCACCACACCACCTGGAGGATGTTGGGGAGCCAGATGCCCGCCATCATCAGCCACAGCGCGAAGATCAGCCACTGCGTGATCTCCTGCATCATCAGCCCGTAGAAGAACGAGCCGACGAGGAGGACCGCGGTGGTCAGCCGGCCCACCCACACCAGCGTGCGCTCCGAGGCGTCGGGGCGGACGTAGCGCTGGTAGAGATCGCGGGTGAAGTAGAGGGCGCCGAGGTTGAGGTGGCTGGAGATCGTGGACAGGTGGATGGCCAGGATCGCCGCGAAGAAGACGCCCACCAGCCCGGCGGGGAGCAGCTCGAAGCCGAGGCGAAACCACCCGAGCTCCGCCTCTGCGCCGTTGGTGATCCCCGGTGCCATGACGAAGAACGCGAGGATGGAGGCGGCCCAGATGCCGTTCCTGAGCAGGGTGATGGCGCCGCCCCACCAGATGCCGTAGCTCGCGTCCCGGACGGTCTTCGCGGACTGGATGCGCTGGGCCTCGACGTACCAGTCGATGCTGGTGCCCATCCCGAAGCCGCCCACGATGGCGATGACGAGCATGGTCAGCCACCACGCGGCCGGGAAGGCCCCGGTGAGCCACCCCGTGAACGCCATGGAGTCGAGGCGCCACGTCTCTCCCATGGCGGTGACGCCGTCCACGACGCCGGAGGGGCCGCCCGCCGCCATGATCCCGACGATCGAGACGAGCAGGATGGCGAAGATCGCCACGATGCCCTGGAGGAAGTCGCCCATGACGACCCCCCAGTAGCCTGCGGCCAGCGTGTAGAGCGCCGTGATGACCGAGGGGATCACCAGGCCCACCCACACCGGCCAGCCGAAGGCGAGGTTGCCGACCTTGCCCATCGCGATGCCCACCCATCCTAGGATGAACATGTTCATGAAGACCTGCCACCCGGCCATCCATCCGCGCAGCAGCTCGGCCCCGAAGCCGTGGAAGCGCACGACCTGCCACTCGGCCTGCGTGAACGCCACGGACCGGCGGTAGATGCGCGCCGACACGAACGCGGCCACGGAGGTCCACCCGGCGAAGAAGGTGTACCACAGGCCCCGCAGGCCGTGTGCGTACACGGTGCCGGTGACCCACATGGGCGTGTCGGTCGCCGTGTGCGTGCTGAACACCGACGCGGCCGGCAGCCACCACGGCAGCCGGCGGCCGGCGAGGAAGAAGTCGGACTCGGAGCGCCGTGCGAGGCGGTAGAACAGCGCGGCGCCGCCGACCATCAGGAGGAGGAACGCCAGCGTCCAGAACCAGTCCAGCGGCGTGAAGTGGGTCAGTGGACGCCCTCCGGATCGAGGATGGAAGGGAGTTGGGTGCGGCGAGGCCCCGCCCGGACGTTCCGGACGGGGCCTCGAGTCACGGCGTGGGCGATCGGACGCGCCTCAAGCCTTCTCGACGTCGTAGCAGACGCGCCAGTCCGTGAGGTTCTCGGGATCGCCGGTGCCCTCGTCGGTCGGCTGGTGCCGCCCCAGCCACGAGGAGACCGGGCCGGTGAACTCCCGCCGGTAGTCCTCGAGGTGGTCGTTGGGCGTGAGCTGGTCGAGCTCGACGCCGAACAGCTCCACCACCATCGAGTCCCCAGCCTCGCCCTCGAAGAGGACCTTGTCGATCTTGTCCACCTTGTTGAAGCGCGGGTGGTCCGAGATCCCCCAGAAGCCCTCCTCGGGGAAGGTGAGCTCGTGGCTCTGGCCGGCGGTGGTGACCTTGGAGGAGAAGCGGAACTCGCCCTCGTCGTCCCACGCCGCTTCCTTGTTGTCCTTGATCTGGATCCACCGGAGGATCACGCGGACCCGGTTGCCACCGTTGTCAGACATCATGGCTCCTGGAAGGTCGTTGGCTGGTTTCGGGTGATGAATAGAGCCCATTACCGCCCGTGGTCAAGATCCGGCTTTGGCCACCTCCGACATCAGGGAGAGCAGGTTGCCCTCCGAGTCGTGGAAGAAGGTCATCCAGAGCCTGTAGGTCCCCATGTCGGCGATGACGTGCGGCTCGTCCACGAAGACGACGCCGCGTGCCGCGAGCTCGGCGTGGGCGGCTGCGATGTCGGCGACCCTGAAGTAGAGCACGGAGCCGGCGTGGTCGAGCTCAGGGCTCTCGGGTGGGGACAGCATCAGGCGGACGCCGCCCAGGTCGAAGAACGCCAGGTTCGGCACCTCGAAGAGGAAGGGCACGCCCAGGGTGTCCCGGTAGAAGGTCGTGGCGCGGGCGAGATCCCTCACGTTCATGGAGATCTGGCCGAGCGTCGAAAGGCCGAATTCCGGGGACATGGCGGACTCCTGCACGGGTGGGTCGGGTCGGTCCCGGTTGTGGATGCCGGATCGGTGGCATAGAATTTACTTAGCATAACTAAATAAAATGGGAGTGCAGCGCAATGACGGCAGCGCAATGACGGTGGAGATCGCCGACCGGCTGCACAGCGCCGCGATCCACCTCCTACGGCGTCTGCGCGCGGAGGACGCCGCCACGGGCCTGACGGCCCCGCGCCTCTCCGCACTCTCGGTGGTCGTCTTCGGGGGACCGATCACCCTGGGTGCCCTGGCGGCGGCGGAGCAGGTTCGACCGCCTACCGTGTCCAGGCTGGTCCACGACCTCGAGGCGGACGGCCTCGTGCGGCTCCGGCCGTCCCCGGACGACGCCCGGGTGCGGCTCGCCGAGGCCACCCCCCGTGGGCGGCGTCTGCTGCAGGAGGGGCGGGCGCGGCGGGTGTCGCGGCTCGCGGCGGAGCTGGAGGCGCTCCCACGGACGGAGCGCGAGATCCTGGCCCGCGCCGTGGACATCCTCGAGGCCCTGCTCCTCCCGGAAGGACGGCCCGGGCCGGGCCGGTCGTGAGACCCCGCCGGGTCGATGAAGGCCTCAGCGGATCGGGATCGCGACGGAGAGCTGGTGGGTCATCACCATCGCCTCCTGTAACGTCAGCGGAGCCTCGGGCGCGATGATGAAGTCCGCCAGCGCGGCCCGGTCGGCCATCGCCTCGGGCGTGAAGGCCACCCCCGGCTGACCGGTTCCGGTGGTCAGGCGGCCCGCATAACGCAGCTGCACGTCTCCGAAGCGCACCGTGGCACCTGCCGACGGGCTCCACTCGATCCAGGCTTCGTCCTGGTCACGGAACGTGCCGGCGACTCGGTCGCGTTGCTCGAGCGTGTAGTCGTACGAGCGCAGCTCGAGTCCCGCCTGCAGGCTCGCCTGACCCATCTCGTGGGACAGACCGGCACGCAGCACGACGTTGGTGAAGAAGAAGTCGTTCTCGATCGTGCGCTCGCCCTTGCGGATGACGCCGCCCGAGCTCGTCCCCACGTCGTGGTCGGCCTCCTGCCAGGTGTCGCTCCAGATGGGCTGGAAGAGGAGGTCGAGCCCGAACTCCGTGGGGCCGCGCGCGCGCGCCACGCCCACGCCCAGCTCGTACGCCCACGTGGTGCCCGGGTCCCGCGGGATGTTCTGGATCTCGTAGTTCGGGATCTTCGGGTGGGACTTGCGGTTGACCGTGGCCGAGCCACCGACGCGCCACCCCTGCGCGCGCAGGTCCCGGTCCCAGGCGGCCTGGACGCCCCACGTCCGCGTGTGGTCGAGGTTTTCGTCGACCCGCCGCGTGACGGACTCCACCCACGTCAGCGTGTCCCACTGGAATTCGAGGTAGGAGACGTCGTGGGTCATGGAGACGCGGTCGTGCAGCAGCAGCAGGGCGAGCCGGTCCCGGTCACCGTCCCTGTAGAGGCCGAGACGGACGTCGCCCATGGTCCCGTGCTGGTCGATGCTCTCCGCGTTGGCGTACAGGAGGTCGACACCGTCGACGGCGTCGAGCCCCGCCACCGAGGCGCCCACGCCGATGGACCAGGGGCCCTCGCCCAGGCGGGTGCCGACGAAGCCCTGGGCGAAGATGTTGCGCGCGGAAGCGTCGCTGAGGCGTTGCGCCCCGCCCCCCCAGACCTCGGGCCGCAGCCAGATCCAGTTCTGCCGGGCCGGCTCGTTCACGATCTGCTGCAGCGCGAAGGCCACGCCCCCGAAGGCTCGCCGCCCCCGGAAGAGGGCCGCGACGGGGAACGAGCGACCCGCTCCGCCGTCCGAGGCGATGCTGTAGAACGTCGGGGAGCCGAGCAGGAGGGGCTCTCGGATCAGGACGCCACGGGCCGGGTTCACCCACGGGTCGCCGAGGGAGTCGTCCACCGCGAGGGTGACGCCGCCCATCGCGAGCGCTCGGGACGGGAGGAGGAGGAACTGATCACCCGTCGCGATGGGGACGGTCTTGAGCTCGATCAGCTGGGCGTCGAGCCGGGCGCTCCCCGCGGCCACCAGCGAAAGGAGGATCGGCAGGGAACGGACGAAGGAACGAGCCATGTGCGCCTCCGGGATTCGCGGGCCCGACGGGGACCGAACGGGTTCCTGAAGAAACGAGCGGAAGGGGTGGCGCGTGACGCCGCTCACCGGTCCGAAAGGAGGGGCCCTCAGAACCTCCAGGCCACGCCCAGCACCGGCACGAGCGGACGCTCGGCCAGGGGCGTGAGGGCTTCGTCGCGCCAAGGCTGGAAGGCGTAGAAGAGCGCGTCCCGGCGGTCGAGGGCGTTGAGGACGCGCAGGTACGGCTGGACCTGCCATTCGTGACCGCCCCACCGTGGCGTGAACGTGGCGTGCAGCTCCAGGTCGACGCGCAGGAAGTCCTCGCGCAGGCCGCCCGGGAGGGGCGGCGTCTGCTCGATGACGTCGCCGTTGTTGGCCAGCTCGTCCGGAATCACGGCCGGGGGGCTCGCCGCGTCGGCGCGGAACGGGACGCTCGTGTACGGCAGCCCCCCGCCGTACGCGACGCGCACGTCGGCGCCGAAGAGGGAACCCAGCGCGCCAGACAGCCCTGCGGTGAGGAGCTGGCGCCCGGTGAAGTCCGACGTCGCACCCGACAGGTCCCTCGTGGACCAGTACCACGACAGGCCGTAGCCCAGCCAGGCGGTGGCGCGCTCGCCGCGCCGTTGGACGCGCAGGTCCACGCCGGAGCTGCGGATCGGCTCGGTCTGGTCGCGTTCGAGGCCGCGGTAGCTCTTCCAGAACCCCGCGATGCCCAGCCGCACGTCGTCTCCCAGACGCTGGTCGAAGGACACGACCACGTGGTCGGCGGAGGCCACCGGGAGGAGGTCGGCCGGCCCCGTGGTATCGGCGACGCTCTGGCTCAGCGATGCCTCCACCGTCAGATCGTTCGCGCGCGTGCTCTGGTGGTAGCGGCCGGTGGCCACCGTCACCACGGCCTCCGGGCTCACCTCCCATGACAGGGCCACGCGCGGCGCCAGCCTCGGTCCCCGGTCGCCGGAGAAGCGATCCACCCTTCCGCCGACGCGCAGCGTGACGTCCGGGGCGAGGGCACGCGTGACATCGAGGTATCCGCCTGTGCTGGACGAGGTGCTGCGGGCTGCCGAGGCGGTCCCGCCGCTCTCCAGGGGATCGGCCGAGTACGAGGCGTCCACGCGCTCCCAGGAAAGCCCGATGCGGACCATGCCCCACGACACCGGGCGCGCGACCTCCACGCCGCCGCGGAACCGGTCCGTGTGTGCGCCGGCCAGGAGCGCCGCCGCCTCCGGCTCCCCCTGCGGGGAGGCGGGGCGCAGGGGGAGCTTCGCGTCGTACCCGCTGCCCGCGGCCGTCGCCTCCAGGAGGAAGCCGCCCGCGTGGCCCGTCCAGGCCGCCGATAAGGCCTGGTTCGACCACCAGGCCTCGCCGGGCGCGACGCCGGGAAGGAGGTTGCTCGCGGTGGTCGGGAGGTCCAGCACCACCGACTCCCGGTTCCAGAACCCGGTGGTGCGCAGGATCTGTCCGGGGAGCGGCTCGGCCTGGAGGCTCAGGAGCACGTCCCGGTAGCCGTAGGGGGATCTGCCCAGGGGCGCCTCGCCCAGGTTGTGCAGCGTGCGCGCCGAGGCGACCAAGCCGGCGTGGTCGCCGAGGGGGCCGTCCAGTGCCGCAGTGCCCGACAGGAGGTCCAGCGATCCGGAGGCCTGCATGCGATCGCGGCGGGGTCGGCGCGTGCGCAGGTCGAGGATGTAGGTGAGGCCGCCGTCGTAGCGTGCGGGGGCGCCCCCGACGTGCAAGTCGGCACGACCGAGCACGGCGGGCTCGAAGCTGCGCAGCAGCCCGGCCACGTGGAAGGGCGTGTACACGGGGGCGCCGTCCAGGAGCACGAGCTTCAGGTCGGTGGTGGAGCCCCGCATGAACAGCACGTCGGTCGCCTGCCCGGGGTCGTTGCCGCCCAGGGCGCGGACCGCCTCGACGAGCCCCGCGTCCGCCGCGCCCGAGCCGATCTCCAGCGCCGCCGCGTCCACCCGCGTCGTCAGGCCCGCCTCCACGTCCTTCGGGTCGGGATCGGGGACCCGCACGTCGGTGGTCACCTCGACCGGCGGCAGCCGCACCGGTCTGGCGCGCAGCTCGACGTCGACCAGGACCGGACCCTCACTAGGCACGACGACGTCGACGACCACCGGGTCGTGGCCGGCGTGCGTGACCCGCACGTGGAGGGTGCCCGCTGGCACCGACGCCAACTGGTAGCGACCCAGGCTGTCCGCCACGACCGAACGTCGATACGAGCCCTCCCATGCCTCCACCAGCGCGAAGGGGAGCGGGCGCACGTCGTTCTCGAATCGACCGAGGACCGTTCCGGACACGGACCCCGACGTCTGTCCGGCGAGGTCGCCGGCCGCCGCGATCAGCGACCCGACCAGGAACGGAAGGAGAATGCGTACGCGCACGACTCGCCTCAGCCCGGGATACGGAAGAGGATCTCGTCCTCCGTCCGCGTCACCACGGGCCCCGGTACCTCGAGGCCCGCCTCGGTGCTACGCAGGTAGATACGCCCGCCGACCTCCAGGGATACCGGATCGACGCCGGTCGGCAGCTCGATGCGCACCTCGCCGGGCGTGACACGGGCCTCCACCCGTCCGGCCGCGGACGTGAAACGACTACCCGCCGGGGCGTAGACGGACGCCTCGGTGCCCGGCACCAGGCGCACGCGCACCTCCGAGCCCGCGGCCACGTCGTGCAGAACGACCCGCAGCGGTCCGGAGGGCACGGAGAGGCGAATACCTGTGGCTTCGGGCGCGAGGGCCGCCGCCGGCGCCCCCTCGACCGCCGGCGGAGGCACCGTCGCCGCACGCTCGTCTCCGCCGAAGCGGGCGCCGAGCCAGGCGCGCAACGGCGAGCCCGGGAGTGCCGACGCGGCCGCCGCGGTTACCAGCAACAGCCCGGCGGCGCGGGACAGGGACCACAGGGCCGCGCGGGGGCGTCGGCCGACCACGGTTCGGCCGCGGGCGGCAGCCGCGCTCGCGGCCGCCACCCGCCCACGAACGCGTGACCTGGCGGCCTCGACGTCCCACTGTTCGTCCAGGGACGACAGCGCGGCCTCGACGGCGGATCCCCGCGCTCGCAGCGTGTCCAGCGCCTCCGTGCACGCCGCGCACGACGCCAGGTGTCGACGCGCCTCCTCGCCATCGGTGTCCCGATCGCGCAGCGCCAGGAGACGTCCTTCGTCCAGGTGGGCGCTCATGCCATCTCCCCGGAGCCGCCGAGGGCCTCGAAGAAGCGGCGCTCCGCGCGCGCCAGCAGCGTCCCCACGGAGGTCGCGGCTACGTCGATCACGTCCGCGATCTCCCTGTAGCTGAATCCCTCGTACCGCATGAGCAGCATCTCCCGATCCCGGTCCGTCAGTCGCTCGAGGGCCCTGCGGGCCCGCTCCCTCTCCATGCTCCGCTCCAGACTTCGCTCCGGACCCTCCGGTGCGCCCGGGGTCACCGGGTTCGCCTGGAGAAGCCGACGCCGGTTCTCCTCCACGCGATAACGGTCGCGGATCAGGTGCGTCGCGGTCTTGAACAGCCAGACCCGGACGGCCGGCGCCGGTCCCTCCACGCTTCGTGCGAAGAGCCGCACCAGGGCTTCCTGCGCCGCGTCCTCGGCGGCGTCCCGGTCACCGGTCAGGCGATGGCAGTATCGCACCAGCGGCGGATACATCGCGTCGAACGTGGCGTCGAAGTCCATGTCTGGCAGGGAAACGACCGATGGGAGGGGAATGTGACGCCCAGGGGCCGGCCCGGGCGGTGGGGGTGCCTGCCCGCGTGTCAGCGCCCGGCGGCCATCGGGGGGGCGGTGTCCCCCCGGGCCTGGCGGAGGAAGCCGTCCAGGGGCCGCCTCGTGCGGCCGTACACCAGCGCCATCGCCACCATCGCAAGGAAGGTACCGGTGCCCCTGGGCAGCGAGAAGTGCGCCGGACCACCACGGGACAGGAGCATCTCGAGACCGGCCGCGAGAAAGAGGGCGAGCGTCCCCATCCCCACCAGCACGGCCACCGAGCGCACCGCGGGAGCGGGCTGGGCTCGGCCCTGGTAGAGGACGCCCATCGCCCCACCCCACAGCAGCCCGATGACGCCGAGGTGGAGCACCACGGGGCGCCAGTTGAACGCGGGGATCTCCCAACCGGTGACGGCGCTGAGCACGTTGCCGCCCAGGATGAGGCCGACCGAGCCGACCAGGAGGGCGAACCCCAGGACGAGCCACGTGATCCGCGTGCGTCCCGCCTGATCCGAGGCGAGGAACGCCCGGCGCAGGTTCAACACCACGAGGGCGAGGGCCCCCAGCCGGAAGACGTCGACCAGGGGGAGAAGCGCGGCGTCCTGAACGGGGCGCCCCCTCGCCGCGTTCGTCGCCATACAGAGCGCCGCCGACAAGATGCCCGCGAGCCAGGGCGCGTACGGGCGGAGAAGCCAGCGGCGGAATCCCTGGATCGTCCTCGAGCCGAGGGGGAGGGTGGCGGGGTCGCGGAGCGACGCGGCGGCCAGCGGCGATGGGAACTGCGCCGTGAAGCGGAGCAGGGCCGCCAGACCGAGGGCCTCCACCAGGAGAAAATGGCCCTCGAAGGGCGCGTGGAGGGGCGACTCGGGCGGAGGCGACATCAGCACGACGATGCCGGAGTAGGCCAGGAGGTACGCCCATACGGCGAGGGCCAGGCCCATCGGGGGGGCGCCGAGGCGGGCATCGCGGCGGAAGGCCATCGTCATGCCCAGCACCGCGGACGCCAGCGATACGACCGCGCCCATGACGACGGTGGACAGCAGGGCGGGGCGCATGCTGCCGAGGCTCGGCGACCCCACCCCGAGCCCCCTTCCGAAGACGGCCTCGACGAGCGCCACCTGGCCGGCCACGGCCAACGCGGACAGCAGGAGGGTGAGTCCTCGATAGGTGAGACTCGCCACGTCGATCCCAGCGGCTCGGGGGGCGGGTGGACGTCACTTGCCCAAGGTGTGCCCGTCGGCCGCCGCCCCACAAGGACGCCGTGGCGCCGCCGGCGCGGCCGGCAGTGGTCAGAAGCCGATCGGGCGCCCAGATTGCCCCATCCGCTTCAGCGACCTGCCAGGGAGGATCCATGTCCCGCTCCACGCACGCCGCGTCCGTCGCCCTCATCCTGTCCGTCGTGGCGCTCGCCCCGACGCCGGCGGCGTCCCAGGCCGTCAGCCTCGTCGGCACGGACGGCAGCGTCGACTGGAACCGCTTCTACACGGCCGCCGAGACCAACCAGATCCTCGGCGAGCTGCACACCCTGTACCCGGACCTGACGGAGCTCTACTCCATCGGCACCAGCTGGCGGGGTCAGCCGCTCATGCTCATGGAGATCACGAACGAGACCACCGGGCCCGCCGCCGAGAAGCCGGCGCTCTACGTGGACGGCGGCATCCACGCCGGCGAGCTGACCGGCTCGGCCGTGGCGACCTACTTCGTCGGGTATCTCCTCGACGGCTACGGCAGGGACCCGCGGATCACCGCGCTCCTGGACACCCGCGCGGTGTACGTTCGGCCGAAGTTCAATCCGGACGGATCGGACATCGCGCTCATCGATGACCAGTTCCTGCGCAGCACGACGCACCCCGTCGACGAGGACGAGGACGGGGTGGCCGACGAGGACCCGCCCCAGGACCTGAACGGGGACGGGTGGATCACCCAGATGCGCGTGCCCGACGCGGAGGGCGGCTGGGTCGCCGATCCGGCCGATCCTCGCAGCATGGTCCGCGACCCGCGCCACGAGCGGGAGGGACGACGCTACCGGGTCCTGCGAGAGGGCATCGACGACGACGGCGACGGCGCCATCGACGAGGACGGCATCGGCGGCATCGACATGAACCGGAACTTCCCGCGCAACTGGGAGCGGGAGCACATCCAGAACGGTGCGGGAGACTACCCGCTGTCCGAGCCCGAGACGCGAGCGGCGGTGGCATTCCTCGACGCCCACCCCAACGTCACAGGCATCATCCACGGCCACACGTCGGGCGGCTTCGTGTACCGGCTGCCGTCGGCCTCGCCGCCCTCCACCTTCCCGTCCATCGACCTGCAGCTCATCGAGCACCTGGGCGAAGAGTACACGCGCACGACGGGTCGGCCCGTCGTCCCGAGCTCGACGGACCCGACCGAGCACCGTTACGGCACGCTCATCTCCTGGGGGTATTGGGACCGGGGCATCATCGGCTGGGTGCCGGAGTTCGTGCCCGGGCCCGAGGCGTGGGTGACCGACTACGACGGTGACGGCGAGATCAGCGAGGCGGAGAGCCTGCGCTTCGACGACGAGGAGCTGGGTGGGCGCTACTTCGCAGACTGGGCCCCGTTCGACCATCCGCAGCTCGGGCGCGTGGAGATCGGCGGCTGGCACGCAAAATTCTGGGGCCAGAACCCTCCCCCCGAGTTCCTCGAGGCGGAGACGGCTGCGCAGATGCCGTGGTACGTGTACATCGCGGAGCAGTCGCCGCTGATCGAGGTGGCGGGCCCCCGGGTCACCGCCCTGGGGGACGGCACGTTCCGCGTGGAGACCACGCTGTCGAATACGGGCTACCTCCCCACGACGCTCACCGATCGCGGCGCGGTCGGCGAGGTGCGCGAGGACGGCGGCGTGCGCGCGCAGGTCGTGCGGCCCGCCTGGGCCACGCTCGAGGTGGACGGTGTCGACATCGTGGATGGGATGGCGCGTCGCACCGTCGGCCATCTGGCCGGGTCGAACCCCTACCTGCAGGCGGTCGCCGAGCGGGCGCGAACGGTGTCGTGGGTCGTGCGCCCGACCGGGGGAGCCCGCTCCGTCCGCGTGGTCGGGGGCTCGGACACGGGCGGCGTCCACCGCTCCGCGTGGACGGTGGTGCGATGAAGGTGCCGTGCGCGCCGGGACTGGCGGCCGCGGGTCTCGCGGTGGCGCTGGCGCTTTCCGCCGCGCCGACGCCCGTCCGGGCGCAGGAGGCCCGGCGGCGCTGGGAGCGCAGTTGCCAGATTCGCGCGGAGAAGTTCGACCTCGTCCTGCCGAAGGCGATGCGGGACAACCACATCGATATGTGGATCGTGGTCATGCGCGAGGGCTTGCTCGACCCGCTCTGGGAGGCGCTGGGGCGCGGCTACGTCGGCGACTGGGCCTACTGGGTGTTCACCGACCACCCGTCTTCGGCGCGCGGGGCCCGGGGCACGCGGGTGGAGCGTGCGGTCTTCGGCGTGGAGGGCTACAAGCCCGAGCAATGCGGCGTGTACGACCACTTCGGCACACCCGACGAGCTCGCCGCATGGGTCCGCGAGCGCGAGCCGCGCCGCATCGGCGTGGACATGGCGGCGAGCATCGGCGGCGCGGACGGGCTCTCCCACACTTCATACGAGCACCTGCGCGAGGTGCTGGGCGCTCCGTACGCGGACCGCCTGGTCTCCGCGGAGAAGCTGGTGAGCGACTTCCGCGCGACGCGCACGGCCACCGAGATCGCCGCCTTCGCCGAGGCCGCGGAGATGAGCAGGGAGATCGCCGAGCGCGCCTTCTCCAACGAGGTCGTCACGCCCGGCGTCACCACGCTCGAGGACGTGGCCTGGTGGATGGAGGACCAGCTCCTGGCGCGCGGGCTCGAGTCGTCCTTCGACATGCCTTCGGTGTACGTCACGGGGCCGAACGGCATCGAGGCCACGTCCACCGATCGGATCATCCAGCGCGGGAACCTGCTGATGATCGACTGGGGCGTGGGCTACCTGGACTTCTACACCGACATGAAGCGCATCGCGTACGTGCTGAGGGAGGGAGAGACGGAGCCGCCGGCCGGGCTGAGGCACGCCTTTGACCAGGCCGTGAAGGTGCGCGACGTCATGAAGGCGTCGATCCGGCCGGCCCCCACGGCCCAGCAGGCGCTCGACGCGACGTGGAAGGCGATCGAGGCGGCGGGCTTCGACCGCATCGAGTTCAACCGTCCCTCCCCGGATCCGGACGTGACCGACGTAGTCATCGGCCCGCACTCGGTGGGCAACTGGGGGCACGGCATAGGCCCGTCCCTCGCGTTCTTCAACCCGACGCGGCTGGGTTACGAGCTGCGGCCCGGGACCCTGATCTCGGTCGAGTTGTTCGCCTACACCGCGAACCCCGACTGGGGGGGCCGCAAGGTACGGATCCCGCTCGAGGACGACGCCGTGGTCACCGAGCGCGGCGTGGAATGGCTCTATCCGGCGAACCGGGGTATCCTCGTCATCCGATGACCGTCACACACTGGTTGCAGCGCGTCGCCAAGCGGGAGGGCCTGCCCGGAGCGGACGACATCCGGATCCTGGCCCACGCCTCGGTGGAGGAGGCGTGGGGTGCGACGAAGAAGGCGTGCGGTGTGAGCGGGCAGCAGCTGGCCGTCGCCGTGGCGCGCAGCTTCCGCACGCAGGTCGCGGACCTGACGCTGGCGGAGCCAACGGCGACCAAGCTGCTTCCGGCCAGCGTCGCGCGCCGGTACGGGGTGTTCCCCCTGCGCGACGGGGACCGGGCTCTGGTCGTCGCCACGTCGGATCCGACGAACGTCCAGGCCGAGCACGAGATCGGCTTCGCGTCGGGGCGCACGCCCCACCTGCAGATCGCCCCGCCTGCCGCGATCGCGAACGCGATCGAGGCGGCCTACTCCCC
>Ga0307424_1000696_pt1 | contig 18219 bp, 19 predicted proteins | sample SalMarWE160320MG_FD_202157 | JGI IMG/M metagenome (GOLD analysis project Ga0307424, IMG submission 202157) | Salt marsh sediment microbial communities from the Plum Island Ecosystem LTER, Massachusetts, United States - WE1603-20 | ecosystem: Environmental > Aquatic > Marine > Intertidal zone >... | reverse complement strand
GGTTCTCCATGCCTTGGCTTGGTTCGTACCGCGCCACCGCGGGCTCATGTATTGGCCTGAGGAATGGAACGACCGGACGGCACCGGGCCGCACGTGACGGCCGAGAAAATCCAGTTTTCTCGAGCCAACTGAAGCCCGCCCCTGCGTGCATCAAGCGTTGCGGATGTCTTGTGCGGCGCGGGCCAGGATCTCGACGATGCGGGTCTCGGCGTCGCCGGCTTCGTCATCGGCCTCGAGCCGCTTCACCGCGGCGCTGCGGAGATTGTCCAAAGCGGCGCCCACAAGCTGGGGCACGCCGGCCTCTTCCGCCTCGCGGCGCTCAGCCGCCCGGCGCCGGCGCGCGAGCTTCTTGCCGACGCCCTCGAGCCGCTCCAGTACCATGTCGGCGATGTCGCGGTTGTCCTTGAGGTAGCTCTTGCCGTCCTCGGTGATGGTGTAGCGCTTCTTGGCGCCCTCGCTCTCCGCTGTGACGTAGCCCGCCTCTTCGAGGAAGGTCAGCGTGGGATAGACCACGCCCGGGCTTGGGCTGTACCAGCCACTCGTCTTCTCCTCGATGAGCTTGATGATCTCGTAGCCGTGACGCGGCTGCTCGGCGATCAGCGCGAGCGCAAGCAGCTTGAGGTCGCCTTGCGCCAACATGCGGCCGATGCGGAACCAGTCGCCGCCTCCGCCGCCGGGGCCGCGTCCCCAACCCGGGCCTCTACCGTGCCGTCCGGAGCGCCCCGCGGCCCACAAGCCGCCAAAGCCCCCGTCGTGATGTCTCATGCCATGCATAGTTATGTCTCCTAGTTAGATATATCTTACGATACGGCAGGTATCGTCCTATCGCAAGATATATCTTATGTTGGCCTGACATACATCTGCGCGACATGTCCGCCAACCAAGCCGGCGCTTATTGCGCCCCTCTCGCCCCTGTGTTACAGGCTCCGCGGAGTTTTCCGGGGGACCGTTTTCGGGGGATCCACCCGTTGACGCGGAGGCTCTAATCCCAGCATTTTCCGGGGTCCGAGGGTGGGTCGGCTTCGCGAAGCCCCCGCCCCTGAGCAAGAGGCGTTTCTTAAAGTGGCAGGCGAGGATCATACCGTATCGGGCGTTGCAGGCCGCTATGCCACAGCTCTGTTCGAGCTCGGCCTCGAGGAGAAGGCGCTTGAGCAGATCGAGGTCGACCTCAACCGCTTCGGCGAGGCGCTCGACGCGGTGGACGACCTGGCCCGGCTGGTGAAGAGCCCCGTATTCTCCGCCGAGGAGCAAGGCCGGGCGCTCGCCGCCATCCTCGAAGAGCTCAAGATCGAGGGTCTCACCAAGAATTTCCTTCTTCTCGTCTCCAAGAACCGCCGCCTGTTCGCCGTTCCCGACATGATGACCGCCTTCCGCGCCATGCTCGCTGCCCACAGGGGCGAGACGAGCGCCACGGTCACCGCGGCATCGAAACTCACCGAAGCACAAGTCACCGCGCTGAAGCAGGCGTTGCAGGCCGCGCTCGGCAAGGACGTCATGCTCGATCAGCGTGTCGATCCGAGCCTCATCGGCGGCCTCATGGTCAAAGTGGGCAGCCGCATGATCGACACCTCGCTTCGCAGCAAACTCACTAGTCTCAAGCACGCCATGAAAGAGGTTGGCTAATGGATATCAGGGCCGCCGAGATCTCCGCGATCCTCAAGGAGCAAATCAAGAATTTCGGGCAGGAAGCCGAAGTCGCCGAAGTCGGCCAAGTGCTTTCCGTCGGTGACGGTATCGCCCGCGTCTACGGCCTCGACAAAGTCCAGGCCGGCGAGATGGTCGAATTCGCCGACGGTACGCGCGGCATGGCGCTGAACCTCGAGGTCGACAATGTCGGCATCGTGATTTTCGGCGACGACCGTAACATTAAGGAAGGCGACATCTGCAAGCGTACCGGCGCCATCGTGGAAGTGCCGGTGGGCCGTGGCCTGCTCGGCCGCGTGGTGGATGCGCTCGGAAATCCGATCGACGGCAAGGGCCCGATCGAGAGCGACGAGATGCGCCGCGTGGACGTGAAGGCGCCGGGCATCATCCCCCGCCAGTCGGTGCATGAGCCCATGCAGACGGGCTTGAAGGCCATCGATGCTCTGATCCCTGTCGGCCGTGGCCAGCGCGAGCTCATCATCGGCGACCGCCAGACCGGCAAGACGGCCATCATTCTCGATGCCATCCTCAACCAGAAGCCCATCAACGAGGGCAACGACGAGAGTGCCAAGCTTTACTGCATCTACGTCGCCATCGGTCAGAAGCGCTCGACCGTCGCCCAGTTCGTGAAGGTGCTGGAAGACAACGGCGCGCTGCCCTACTCCATCGTGGTCGCCGCCACCGCCTCCGACCCGGCGCCTATGCAGTTCCTGGCCCCGTTCGCCGGCTGCGCCATGGGTGAGTATTTCCGCGACAACGGCATGCACGCGCTGGTCGCCTATGACGACCTCTCCAAGCAGGCCGTGGCTTACCGCCAGATGTCGCTCCTGCTCCGCCGTCCTCCGGGACGCGAGGCTTATCCGGGCGACGTGTTCTATCTTCACTCGCGGCTTCTGGAGCGCGCGGCCAAGCTCAACAAGGACAACGGCTCCGGCTCGCTCACCGCGTTGCCGGTGATCGAGACCCAGGCCAACGACGTGTCGGCCTACATCCCGACCAACGTGATCTCCATCACCGACGGTCAGATCTTCCTCGAGACCGACTTGTTCTATCAGGGCATCCGGCCTGCGGTGAACGTGGGTCTGTCGGTGTCGCGCGTGGGTTCAGCCGCCCAGGTGAAGGCCATGAAGCAGGTGGCCGGCAAGATTAAGGGCGAGCTCGCCCAGTATCGCGAGATGGCGGCTTTCGCTCAGTTCGGCTCCGACCTCGACGCCACCACCCAGCGCCTGCTGAACCGTGGCTCGCGCCTGACCGAGCTTCTCAAGCAGCCCCAGTTCTCGCCGATGAAGGTCGAGGAGCAGGTGGTCTCGATCTATGCCGGCGTGAACGGCTATCTCGATCCCATCGCGGTCACCGATGTCGGCCGCTTCGAGGAGGAACTGCTCCGCTTCATGCATGCCGAGCATCAGGACATCCTCGACGACATCCGCGACAAGAAGCAGATCTCCGACGAGACCGGTGCGAAGCTGAAGGACGCTGTCGACAAGTTCGCCAAGGCCTTTGCGTGAGTTGATCCATGGCGTCCCTGAAGGAGCTCCGCAACCGCATCGCCTCGGTCAAGGCGACCCAGAAGATCACCAAGGCCATGCAGATGGTGGCCGCGGCGAAGCTTCGGCGTGCTCAGACTGCGGCTGAGGCCGCGAGGCCTTACGCCGAGCGGATGGAGTCGGTGCTCTCAAACCTCGCCACGGCACTCGAAGGCCGCGAGGGCGGCCCGCCGCTGATGGTCGGCACCGGCAAGGACGACGTCCACCTGCTCATTGTCTGTACCGCCGAGCGTGGCCTGTGCGGCGCCTTCAACTCCGCCATCGTGCGCCTCGCCCGCGAGCACATCCTGCGGCTCCGCGGCCAGGGCAAGGAAGTGAAGATCATCTGCGTTGGCAAGAAGGGCCTCGACCAGCTTCGTCGCCAGTTCAAGGATCTCATCATCGACACGATCGAGTTCCGCGGCGTCCGCCAGCTCACCTTCGAGCATGCCGAGCAGGTCTCCGAGAAGGTGCTCGCCCTGTTCGCCGAAGGCGGCTTCGACGTCGCCACGCTGTTCTTCTCGCGCTTCAAGTCGGTGATCAGCCAGATCCCGACGGCGCAACAGGTCATCCCGGCTTCCATTCCCACGGAAAGCAACGGCGTGGACCTCGGCGGCGCCGTCTACGAATACGAGCCGGACGAGGCCGAGATCCTCACCGAGCTTCTGCCGCTCAACATCACCGTGCAGGTGTTCAAGGCGGTGCTCGAGAACGCGGCTTCCGAACAGGGCGCGCGCATGAGCGCCATGGACAGCGCCACCCGCAATGCCGGCGAGATGATCGGCAAGCTCACCCTCAATTACAACCGTACCCGTCAGGCGCAGATCACCAAGGAGCTGATCGAAATCATCTCCGGCGCCGAGGCGCTCTAGCCACCCGAAGGAACGTACCGATGGCAAAGAAAGCAGTGGTTGCAGAGACCAAGAAGCAAGAGAAGCGGATCGCCGCAGGTGAAGGCCCCAAAGGTCACGTGCGCCAAGTCACGGGCGCCGTGGTGGACGTCCAGTTCGACGAGCACCTGCCGAAGATCCTGAACGCGCTCGAGACCGACAATCAGGGCACCCGTCTCGTGCTCGAGGTTGCCCAGCATCTCGGCGAGAACACGGTCCGCACCATCGCCATGGACTCCACCGAAGGTCTGGTGCGTGGCCAGGACGTGGTCGACACCGGCGAGCCGATTGCCGTGCCGGTCGGCGAGAAGACCCTGGGCCGCATCATGAACGTCATCGGCGAGGCCGTGGACGAGGCAGGCCCCATCGAGACCGAGGACAAGCGGCCGATCCACGCGCCGGCGCCCGCCTATGTCGATCAGTCGACGGAAGCGGAGATCCTGGTCACGGGCATCAAAGTCGTTGACCTGCTCGCGCCTTACGCCAAGGGCGGTAAGATCGGCCTGTTCGGCGGCGCCGGCGTGGGCAAGACCGTGCTCATCATGGAGCTCATCAACAACGTCGCCAAGGCACACGGCGGCTACTCCGTGTTCGCCGGCGTCGGCGAGCGCACCCGCGAGGGCAACGACCTCTATCACGAGATGATCGAGTCCGGCGTGAACAAGGACCCGAAGGAAGGCTCCGTCGAGGGCTCCAAGTGCGCCCTGGTGTACGGCCAGATGAACGAGCCTCCCGGCGCCCGCGCCCGCGTTGCCCTGTCCGGCCTGACCGTCGCCGAGTACTTCCGCGACGAGGGCATGGACGTGCTGTTCTTCGTGGACAACATCTTCCGCTTCACGCAGGCGGGCTCCGAGGTGTCGGCGCTTCTCGGCCGTATTCCTTCGGCCGTGGGCTATCAGCCGACGCTCGCCACCGACATGGGCGCGCTGCAAGAGCGCATCACCACGACCCAGAAGGGCTCGATCACCAGCGTGCAGGCCATTTACGTGCCGGCCGACGACCTGACCGACCCGGCGCCGGCCACATCGTTCGCGCATCTGGACGCCACGACCGTGCTGTCGCGCTCCATCGCCGAGAAGGGCATCTACCCTGCCGTGGACCCGCTCGACTCCACCTCGCGCATGCTCGACCCGCGCATCATCGGCGAGGAGCACTACGCGGTCGCCCGCCGCGTGCAGGAGATCCTGCAGCGCTACAAGGCGCTCCAGGACATTATCGCCATTCTCGGCATGGACGAGCTGTCGGAAGAGGACAAGATCACCGTGGCCCGCGCCCGCAAGATCGAGCGCTTCCTGTCCCAGCCCTTCCACGTGGCCGAGGTGTTCACGGGCTCGCCCGGCGTGTTCGTCGACCTTGCCGACACCATCAAGGGCTTCAAGGGCCTTTGCGAAGGCGAGTACGACCACCTGCCGGAGGCGGCGTTCTACATGGTCGGCACCATCGACGAGGCGATCGCCAAGGCCGAGAAGCTCGCTGCTGAGGCCGCCTAATGGCTGATCCGTTCAAGTTCGAGCTGGTATCGCCGGAGCGGCTTCTCGTCTCCGGCGACGTGGAGCAGGTGCTGGTGCCGGGCGCCGAAGGCGACATGACCGTGTTCGCCAAGCACGCGCCCGTGCTCACCACGCTGCGCCCGGGCCTGCTCGACATCGGCTTTCCCGGCGGCAAGGAGCAGCGCTTCTTCATCCGGGGCGGCTTTGCCGAGGTCAACCCGGCCGGTCTCACCGTTCTCGCCGAAACTGCCATCGACCTCGACGAGCTGAAGGCCGAGCAGCTGGCGCAAGCCATCAAGGACGCTGAGGAAGACGTTGCCGATTTGACCGGGGACGAACATGATCGCGCCCAGACCAAGCTCGAGCACCTCCGTCAGGTCCAGGCGACGCTCAATCTTTAGAGTCTGAGAGCGACTATCCGCGCGCGACAAGCCGCGCGAACTCCGACACCACCTGGGCATAGACCTTGCGCTTGAATGGCACCACGAGGTCGGGCAGCTCCGCTGCCGGCACCCACCGCCAAGCGTCGAACTCCACCTTGTGGCCCGGATGCGGTCCGAGATCGATCTCGCTCTCGTCGCCCTCGAAGCGTGCGGCGAACCACATCTGCTCCTGGCCGCAATACCGGCCCTTCCAGGCAACCCCGACAAGCGCGGGCGGCAGGTCGTAACGAAGCCAGTCTTTCGTCTGCGCGATGAGCCGCGCGCTCCGCACCCCGGTCTCCTCCCAGAGCTCGCGGCGCGCGGCGTCCTCCGGCGTCTCGCCCTCGTCGAGGCCGCCTTGGGGCATCTGCCACCAATTCCCTACGCCTTCCGACGCCCCCTTGCGCTCAGCGCGGCGGCCGACGAACACCAGACCTTGCGCGTTGAGCAGCATCACGCCAACGCAGGGGCGGTAGGGCAACTGAGACGCCTTTGTCATTGGAGAGAGATCAGCTCTGCCGTTGCGACCGCATCGCGGCGCTGACCGGAACCAGCACCAGGCCTTTGGCCTCGAGCGATCCGGCCCATTCGGTGATCTTCTTGACCGTGTCGGGCTCCGCCTTGGCGACACCAATGGCGGCCCCTTGCGCTTTGGCTGCGGCCTCAAGCGCCGCCAAGGCCTTGGCCATCTGGTGCGCATCGAGCTGGACTTGCGCCACCGAATAGTCGAGGCCAAGCCCTTTGGCGACCTGGCCCGCGACAGACCCCTCGACGCTGCCGTCATCCAAATAGAGCAAGCCGCGGCGCTTCACCTCTTCAAGCATCGGCCGGAGCGAGGCTTCGGTGACCTCGAATTTGGCACCCATGTCGTTGGTCACGCCCACATAGCCGGTGTAGCGCGACATCAGCCACTGAAGCCGTTTGAGGTTTTCGTCTGTGGGGAGGGTCGTGAGGAGAACGTGGGGGCCGGGATCTTCGGCCGGGTAGTCTTTAGGCTCCAGGGGGATCGCGAGGAGAACCTCGTGGCCCTCGGCGCGGGCCTTGGTCACCCGCTCCTGGAGGCTGCGCCCGTAGGCGCCGTAGGCGATGCTCACTGGCGGCGGCAAGCCTTTGATCACATCGCCGTCGAGAGCCCCGGGAACGCCGAGCCCGCTGACCAGCACAGCCACGCGGGGTGGACCTCCGGCCACCTGCCCATACAGCGAAGGCCGCGCGTAGACCTCCGCCGGGCGGCGCCCATCCGCGGCGATCTTGGGAAGCGGCCCGTATTCCGACTCTTCCACCAGCGCCGGCACAGGCACCTCGGTAAGCGGGACCGAGCCGGTGGTATCGATGCCGGCGGTGAGATCGGCAGTGGCGATCTTTTCCCCGCCGGGTTGTGCGCCCTCCGCCTCGCCATGCCGCTCAGGTTGCTCCAAGGACCCGCCAGGGCCCGGAATCGACTGCGGGGGCGGCGGCATCATGGTCGTACCCGGCGGCGCCAGCGTCGGCGGCGCCGGAGCCGTGACGGGGCCGGTCACACCAAATCCCGGGGGCAGCTGGACATTGTCGGTAGTGGCCGGCGGCTTCGGCGGAGCGGCTGGCGGCGCCGTGTCGATTTGTAGGACGGCGACCGGTTCCCCGGCGTCGCCACCCGGGAAGAATACGAGGACGGCAACGCCGAGCACCAATGTCCAGAACACAATCCCAGCACCGATGGCCAGGGCTTTCATCGTTTCATCCTCCCCGCGTCCCGGCCGTAGTCTGGGTCAAATACCACCGCTCCAGGGCTATCGCGATCAGCGTCGACAGGCTTGAGCCTGAGCCTAGTTGGCTTCCGCCTTCTTCTTGGTTTCCGTGTCGACCGATTTGATGCCCCTCAACAGATCGAGGGCATACTTGAGCTGTGTGTCCTTCTCCTTGTCCTGGGGCACGTAGGCTGAGCTACCGGACTCTTCCTTTGCGTCCGGAGCATCATCCTCACGCCTGAGGTGGCCGCGCAGATCGGCTTCGCCGTGTACGCCTTCGGCCGCGACCTTCTTCTTAAGGTCCTCAGGCAACTCCTCCTCGACCACGACCTCGGGCTCGATGCCCTTGGCCTGGATCGAGCGGCCCGACGGCGTGTAGTAGCGCGCCGTGGTGAGCCGGAGCGCACCGTTGGAACCGAGCGGGATGATGGTCTGCACCGAGCCCTTACCGAACGAACGGGTGCCGACCAGAGTTGCCCGGTGATGATCCTGCAGCGCGCCGGCCACGATTTCCGACGCCGATGCCGAACCGCCATTGATCAGCACCACCATCTTCTTGCCGTCGGTGAGATCGCCGGCCCGCGCGTTCGAGCGCTGCGTCTCTTCCAGATTGCGGCCGCGGGTCAGAACGATGGCGCCCTGATTCAGGAAGGTATCGGACACCGAGATGGCCTGATCGAGCAAGCCGCCGGGATTGTTACGCAGATCGAGGATGTAGCCTTTGAGATTCGGCCCAAGTTTCTTCTTCAGATCCTCGATGGCCTTTTGCAGGTTCTCCGTGGTCTGCTCGTTGAACGTCGTCACCCGGATATAGCCGACGTCATCGCCCTCGGCGTTGTACTTCACCGGGTTGATATGGATGATGTCGCGCACGACCTTGACGTCGAACGGATCCTCAACGCCCTTGCGCACGATGGTCAGCGTGATCGGCGAGTTCACCGGCCCGCGCATCTTCTCCACCGCCTCTTGCAGGGTGAGGCCGAGGATCGGCTCCTTGTTGAGATGGGTGATCAGGTCACCGCTCATCACACCGGCTTTTGAAGCCGGCGTATCCTCGATGGGCGACACGACCTTGACGACGCCGTTCTCCATGGTGACCTCGATGCCGAGGCCGCCGAACTCGCCGCGGGTCTGCACCTGCATGTCACGGAAATGCTTCGGGTTGAGATAGGACGAATGCGGGTCGAGCCCGGCCAGCATGCCGTTGATCGCGGACTCGATCAGCTTGGAGTCTTCGGGCTTCTCGACATAGTCGGCGCGCACCCGCTCCAGGACCTCGCCGAACAGGTCGAGCTGCTTGTAGATCTCCGAGTTCGCTGCGGAAGCCGACTGGCTTCGAGCCAAGCTCACCATCGTCGACCCGGCAGCGAGCACAGCCAACACCAGAAGCGCCCAAAGCGCGTATTCCGATTTCCGCATCATCCTTGCACCTTCCCGGATGCCGCGGCCCACCATGGGCCGGGGTCTACTGGCCTTCCGTCCTTTCTGAATTCGACATAGAGGACGGGGCGTGAACTGTCTTCGCCGCTGCTGCCCGGCGCTGCCGCGCGTCCCATCACAGCGATGGGCTCGCCAGCAAGAACAAATTGGCCGAGGCTCACGTCAATGCGGCTCATCCCCGCAAGCAAAATATGATAGCCCCCGCCTGCATTGATGATCAAGAGTTGGCCATAGGACCGGAACGGCCCGGCATAGACCACCCAGCCGTCGGCGGGGGCGGTAATCCGCGCTTCTTCGCGCGTTTGCAGCGAAATTCCCTTGAGAGGGGTGCCTGCGGCATCTAGGTCGCCGAAACCGTGAATTTCGTGCCCTTGAGCCGGCAACCTTAACGTGCCTTTGGCCTGCTCGAAGGGCATAGCGGGCTTCAGCCGGTCGGGGCTGGCGAACGCCACTTTCGTCGATTCGGGCTTGATCTCGACCACCTTCTCGTTCGCAGGCGTTGCCATGACCTCCTGCTGCAACCGGGCGCGCAGCGCCTTCTCCGCAGCAATCTCGGAGTCGTACTGGGCCACCTCGGACTTGGCGATCTGCGCGTCCAGACGCTCGATCAGCTCGTTCAGATTGACGGTCTGGGCAGCCAGCTGTTCGGCGGACTGCTTCAACTGGGTCAGCTCAGACTTGCCTTGCGCCAGCTTCGATTTCTTCTCCGCCAACAGCTGGTCGAGACGCGTCTGCTCGGCGGTGAGACTGTCGGCCTCGCGCTTCTGCTCGTCGCGGCGCTCGCGGATGCTGTTCTCGAGCGTGACCAGCCCTTTCAGTTCTTGGCTGAGGTTGTCGGCCTGGTATTTCAGCTCGGGGTACACCTTGGCGAGCAGCATGGCGCCACGCACCACGGCCAGCGCATCGTCGCGGCGGGTCACGATCGCAGGCGGCGGCGTGCGGCCAATCCTCTGCATGGCGCTCAGCATCTGGACGATGGCTTCTTTCCGCTCGGTGATCGAGCTCTGGATGACGTTCACCTGCTCGGTGAGCTCAGCAAGCTTGCCTTCGGTCTCCGACAGTTTCGCTTCGCTCGCCTGCACTCTCTTACCGGCCTCGATCAGCTCGCTATTGAGCCGCGCACGTTCTTCCCGCAGGGCGGCGAGGTTCTTGGTGAGGCCCTCGGCTTTGACCCGGCTCGACTGTAGTTCCTGCTGTGTCTCGTCGAGGCGCTTCTTCGCCTCGTCGCGGGAGAGGTCGTCCTCGGCGTGAGCCTGCCACGACGAGACACAGAGCAGACCGGCGAGGAGCACCGCAAACCACTGTCTTTTTCTTGAAAAAATCAATCGATCGGGTTGCGCCATACGCCCTGGCCGTTCAGTCGATGGCACCGGAGGGAAACGGCAGAATCAAGGCAAAACGCTTACGAATCCTTAACCTTAGAAGCCTGGTTAAGCCCGGTGGTAGGGGTGCCCCGCAAGGATGGTCATGGCCCGGTAGAGCTGCTCGGCCAGGACGATGCGGGCAAGCCCGTGGGGCAGGGTCATGGGGCCGAGGGAGAGCACCAAATCGGCCTTGTCCCGAACCGTCTGCCCGAGCCCATCCGCCCCGCCGATCAGGAAGGCCAGCCCCCCGGCGCCTCCGTCCCGGTACTTGGCCAGGGCTGCCGCGAAAGCCTCGCTGGAGAGCATCTTCCCGGCGGGGTCGAGTGAGATCAGCGTATGTCCGGAAGGCACTTTGGCGAGCAACGCGTCGGCTTCGGCCGCACATCGCGCCTCTGCGTTTGGGGCCTTGGATTCCGAGAGCTCGAGGTTTGCGAGCGGCGAGAGGCTGAGGCTCCGGCCGAGTGCCTCGGCGCGGGCGAGATAGTGGGCGTAGAGCTCCCGCTCTGGGCCCTGCTTCAGTTTCCCGACGGCCGCGATCAGGAGCCGCATGGCTCATGCCTCGCTGAAGTGCCGCCGGTGGCGGTCAGCCGTCTCTCAGACCACCATCCGCTCCATGGGCCGGTCGGCGGACCACATCTTTTCGAGGTTGTAGAACTCACGAACCTCGGGGCGGAAGAGATGGACGATGACTTCGCCGGCATCGATCAGCACCCAGTCACCCTGGGGCAGTCCTTCGACGCGGGCGCGGCCATAGCCTTCATCCTTCAGCTTTTTGATGAGGTGGTCGGCGACGGCGCCGACATGCCGCTGTGAACGACCCGAGGCGATCACCATGTGGTCGCCGATTGAGGTCTTTCCCTTCAAGTCGATCACGACAACGTCCTCGGCTTTGGAATCGTCGAGCGTGTCGAGCACGATCTTGAGCAGTCTATTCGGATCGGCGCGAAATGACGCAAATCCGGTTGGAGGCGTGCCGTGTTCGGCACCCTCTCTAGGTGAGCGCATGTTTGAGTGGGTATCCTTCTGCCATTGCTCCTTGAAGCGGCATTGGCTGTGTCTCGCGCATGATGCTGGAGGAGCCCCTAGGTTGCCGCTTCACACCATAAAGATAGTATGCCGGCTCGGCGCGTTTCAATAGCTAGTATTCGGCACCTCTGATCTTGGTCTTATTTTGAGGTCTTTGGCTCTCTAACCTGATTTCAAGACATTTTCGCGAAGGGCGGTCGAAGACAGGCCGGACAGCTTGTGGCTGAGCACCGTCCAGGCCGGAGGCACAAGCAGCGCCAGGCCAGCCGCATCGGTCTCATCGACGTAATACGGCGCAAACCGCTTCGCCGCCTGGCTGGCACGCGCTTTCAACCGGTAGCCGGGCCGGTCCAGCACCGCGATAGGTATGGTCGCAAAGATCTCAGGCCACGCCTTCCAGCGGTGGAACTCCGCGAGATTGTCTGCCCCCATCAACCATACGAAATGGACGCCCGGAAAACGCTGCTTCAGGACCTTGAGAAGGTCGATGGTGTAGCGGGACCCGCTGCCGCCGTCGAAGCCGGTCACCGTGATTCGTGGGTGCCGGGCGATTTCTCTGGCAGCCGCCACACGCGCGGCCAGGCCAGGCAGATGCGACACGTCCTTCAGCGGATTGCCAGGCGTCACCAGCCACCACACCTGATCGAGCCCGAGCCGCTTCAGCGCCGTCAGGCTGATTTCGCGATGTGCCGCATGCGCCGGATTGAACGAGCCGCCGAGCAGCCCGATACGCATGCCAGGCGCGGCCATGGGGGCTCTCAGATGCGGCGGCGGTGTTTCGCTCAAGGCCGCGTCTGGCCTTGCCCACGCACCACATATTTGAAGGTGGTGAGTTGCTCGACGCCGACGGGGCCGCGCGCATGGAAGCGGCCCGTGGCGATACCGATTTCCGCCCCCATGCCGAACTCGCCACCGTCAGCGAACTGGGTCGAGGCGTTGTGCAGCACGATGGCGCTGTCGACGCGGGCGAGGAATGCGTTCGCCGTGTCCTGATCGTTGGTGACGATGGCGTCCGTATGCTGCGACCCATACTGGGCGATATGCGCGATCGCCTCGTCGAGGCCATCCACCACCTTCACCGCGATGATCGGCGCCAGATACTCCGCACCCCAATCCTCGTCGGTGGCGGGCTTCACCCGGCTGTCGGTGCGTTGCGTCTCCGGATCGCCGCGGACCTCGCATCCCGCCTCGATCAGCGCATCGACGATCGGCGTGAGGTGTGTGGGAACCGCGGCATGCGAAATGAGCAGCGTCTCCGCCGCGCCGCAAATTCCAGGGCGCCGCATCTTGGCGTTGACCACGATGTTCTTCGCCATGTCGAGATCGGCGTTCTCGTCCACATAGACGTGGCACACACCTTCCAAATGCGCGAACACCGGCACGCGCGCTTCCTTCTGCACGCGCTCCACCAGGCTCTTGCCCCCGCGCGGCACGATCACGTCGATGGCGCCTTCGAGACCCCCGAGCATGAAGCCGACTGCAGAGCGGTCCACCGTCGGCACGAGCTGGATGGAAGAGGCCGGCAAACCGGACGCGGTCACCGCCTCGGTCAGAAGATTGGCGATGACGAGCGACGTCAGGAAGCTGTCCGAGCCGGAGCGTAGGATCACCGCATTGCCCGCCTTGAGGCAAAGGCCCGAGGCGTCCGCCGTGACGTTGGGCCGACTCTCATAGATCATGCCGATGACGCCGAGCGGCACGCGCACGCGGGCAATCTCGAGCCCGTTCGGCCGCGTCCACGCGGCGATGGTCGCGCCGATCGGATCGGGCAGCGCGGCGATCTCATGCAGGCCTCTCGCCATGGCCGCGATCCGCAAGCCGTCGAGCCGGAGCCGGTCGAGAAAAGCCGCATCCCGGCCTTTCTTCTCGGCGGCCTCCAGGTCCTGACGGTTCGCCTCGATGATGGTCTCGGCGCCGGTTTCGAGCCGCGCCGCCATCCGCCCCAAGGCATCGTTCTTGGCGTCCGTGGAGGCGAGCGCGAGCTCCGCCGCCGCCTCGCGGGCGAGCCGGCCCATATAGAGCATCATAGGCTCAAGGCTGGCTCCGGAGTCTTGGGCGAGGATGGACACGTTTTCTAGCCTTTGCGGTTCAGGGTCATGTCGTCGCGATGGATCAGCTCAGGCCGGCCAAGGTAGCCGAGAATGTCAGCGATTTCACTGCTCTTGCGGCCGATAATCGCTTTGGCCTCAGTGTGGCCATAGGCCGCCAGCCCGCGGCCGATCTCCACGCCGTCGCCGTTTCTGATGGCCACCGCGTCGCCGCGCTCGAAATGCCCTTCGACCCGTGTCACGCCCGCCGGCAGCAGGCTCTTCCCCGAAGCGAGCGCTGCCGCGGCACCTTTATCCACGACGACCGCACCACGCGCCACGAGCGTACCGCCGATCCAACGCTTGCGTGCTGTCGTGGGATCGGAATGCGCGAGAAACCAGGTGCACACGCCGCTGGTCTCGAGCGCGCACAAGGGATGCATCACCTTGCCGCTGGCGATCACCATATCCGTGCCGGCTTGCACGGCAATCTTCGCCGCCTCGATCTTGGTGACCATGCCGCCGCGCGACAGCTCCGAGCCGACGTCGCCGGCCATGGCCTCGATCTCGGGCGTAATCTCGGGCACCTCGTCGAGCCGCCGCGCCTCGGCACACGAGCCGGGCGGCGCCGTGTAGAAGCCGTCCACGTCGGACAACAGCACAAGGCAGTCGGCGCTCATCATCGAGGCGACGCGCGCCGCGAGCCGGTCGTTGTCGCCATAGCGAATCTCGTTGGTTGCCACCGTGTCGTTCTCGTTGACCACGGGCACCGCGCCGAGCTTGAGGAGCGTCGTCATGGTGCTGCGCGCATTGAGATAGCGGCGGCGCTCCTCCGTGTCGCCGAGGGTCACCAGCACTTGCGCCGCGACGAGCCCACGCGCGCGAAACGCCTCCTCGTAAGCATGCGCGAGATCAATCTGGCCGACGGCCGCCGACGCCTGGCTGTCCTCGAGCTTGAGCGCCCCCTTCGGCAGCCCAAGCGCATTGCGGCCGAGCGCGATGGCGCCGGAAGAGACGACCACGACCTCCTTGCCTTGCCCGCGCAACGCCGCGATGTCGTCAGCCAATGCGTTGAGCCATTCGCCTTTCAGCGTACCGGCCGCGCTATCCACCAGGAGCGACGAGCCGATCTTGATGACGATACGGCGCGCGTCCGTCCATTCGCGTCTCATGGCCGCCACCCCGCCACACGTGCCGGTGCCGCCTTCTCCGCCGCGCGCACTGCCTCGATCTCACGGGCGAGCGCGTGCAGCACCTCTTGCACGCCTTCGCCGGTCGCCGCGGAGACGATGAGCGGTTCGACGCCGGCCACTTTCTTCAGCGCGCGGGCCTTCTTCTTCAAGTCGTCCTTCGACACGGCATCGGCCTTGGACAGAGCCAGCACCTCGGGCTTGTCCTCGAGCCCCGCGCCATAGGCTTCGATCTCCTCCCGCACGGTCTCATAGGCCTCGACCGGATCCTCGCCCGTCGCATCGACCAGATGGAGCAGCACGGCCGTGCGCTCCACATGGCCGAGGAAGCGGTCGCCGATCCCGGCGCCTTCGTGCGCGCCTTCGATCAGCCCGGGAATGTCGGCGAGCACGAAATCGAAATTGCCGATGCGCACCACGCCGAGATTGGGGTGGAGCGTGGTGAAGGGATAGTCGGCGATCTTGGGCTTGGCGGCGCTGACCGCGGCAAGGAAGGTCGACTTGCCGGCGTTCGGCAAGCCGATGATCCCAGCGTCGCCGATCAGCTTGAGCCGAAGCCAGATATACATCTCCTCGCCCTTCTGGCCCGGATTGGCATGGCGCGGCGCCTGGTTTGTCGAGGTCTTGAACTTGGCGTTGCCGAAGCCCCCATTGCCACCCTTGAGCAGCACGATGCGCTGGCCCGGCTCGGTGAGATCGGCGATCAGCGTCTCGCCGTCCTCGTCGAGGATCTGCGTTCCGGGCGGCACTTTCAGCACCACGTCGGCCCCGCCCGCGCCGGTGCGGTTCTGGCCCATGCCGTTGCCGCCCTTCTTGGCCTTGAAGTGCTGCTGGTAGCGGAAGTCGAGCAAGGTATTGAGGTTCGCGACGCATTCCACGATCACGTCGCCGCCTTTGCCGCCGTCGCCGCCGTTCGGGCCGCCGAACTCGATGAACTTCTCCCGCCGGAAGCTCACGCACCCGTTGCCGCCGTCGCCGGAGCGGACATAGACCTTGGCTTGATCGAGAAACTGCATGGCAAGGGCTTACACGAGAGGTCTTACCGTTGCACTAGCCACGGCAAGGGGTGGAACGGCCGAAATCCGCCTACGGCCAACGAAAATTGGCCAGCGCCTGGGCGCGGTCGAGCCGATAGGTCAGACAATGGGCCGTCATGCCCCTGGCCGCGCAGTCGCGCATCTCGTCGCCCTGGGTCACGAAGCCGAGCTTACGGAGCACACGCGCGGAGGCGGGATTGTCGGCGAAATGGCCGGCCGTGACATAGTCGAATCCATCCACATCGAAGGCGTGCGCAACGAGCGTCATGACGGCTTCGGTGGCGTAGCCCTGCCCCCAATAGGGCTTGCCGATCCAATAGCCGAGCTCGGCGTGATCTTCGCCGAAAGCCCGGTAGCCGGTGCAGCCGACGAGCGTGCCGTCACGCTCGATCATGAACACCACGCCCTCCTCCCCGTCGATCGCGCCCGAGATCCATTCGGCCGCCATCTGCTCGCTATAGGGGTGCGGAATGGTGCCGGTCATGCACGCCACGTCGTAATCGCCGGCGAGCAGGCTGACGCGCGCCGCATCGGCGAGCGCCGGCGGCCGCAACATGAGTCTTTGCGTTCTGATCTGCACGGGTGAAGAGGCTATACGCGCGGAACCACGCGTGGGAGAGGATTGGACGACGAAACGGTGAAAGGAGGCGCTTACGCCTCGTTCGGCTTCACCGATACGTAGACCCGGCCCTTCGCCTTGGTCGCGAACTCGACCACGCCGTCCGTAAGCGCGAACAGGGTGTGGTCCTTGCCGATGCCTACATTGTCGCCATTGTGCCACTTGGTGCCACGCTGGCGGATGATGATGTTGCCGGCCACCACCTGCTGGCCGCCCGACTTCTTGAGGCCGAGGCGACGTCCGGCCGAGTCGCGGCCGTTACGCGATGAGCCGCCTGCTTTCTTGTGTGCCATGGTGGTCTTCCTTTAGCTCTTCTTCTTCGGCGCCGCCTTCTTGGCAGGCGCCTTCTTCGCCGCTGCTTTCTTGGCTGGAGCCTTCTTAGCTGCAGCTTTCTTCGCCGCCGGCTTGGCCTCGGCCTTCTTGGCGGCGGGCTTGGTCTCTTTCTTGGCCGGCGCCTTCGCCGCAGGCTTGGCCTCAGCCTTCGTCTCGGCAGGCTTCGCCGCGGGCTTGGTCTCCGCAGGCTTGGTCTCGGCCTTCTTCGGAGCGGGCTTCGCAGCCGCCTTCGACGGCTTCTTGCCGTCGGTCAGAATCTCGGTGATGCGCAGCGCCGTCAGCATCTGGCGATGGCCCTTGGTCCGGCGATAGCCCTTGCGGCGCTTCTTCTTGAAGACGATGACCTTGTCGTCGCGCTTCTGCTCCACGACCTCGGCCGCGACCATGGCGCCGGCGACGGTCGGGCTGCCGGTCTTGGGACCGCCCTCGCCGCCCAGCAGGAGCACCTCGCCAAGCTCGACGATGTCGCCGGGCTCGCCCGCGATCTTCTCAATCTCGATAATGTCGTTCGGCGCCACGCGATATTGCTTGCCGCCCGTGCGAATGACCGCGAACATGTCTCTCTAATCCGTCTCTTGGGGCTTGATTTGCCAGCGACTAGGCGCGCGGGCAGAGCCTCTAAAGGAGCGATAAGCGGCGCAATATAGAGGCGAAAGCCGATAAGTCAATTGCTTGCGGGCCCTGAAAAAGGCCCGGAGGCCAGGTCTTTCCTGCCTCGACCCGGGTTGCCGTAGGCCCGCGAGCAAGCTACATGAGCCCACTTGGAGAGGTGCCGGAGTGGTCGAACGGGGCGGTCTCGAAAACCGTTGAGCGCGCAAGCGTTCCGAGGGTTCGAATCCCTCCCTCTCCGCCAGCACCCCCTTAAGGGCGGCAAATAAACACAATTATCGGCCATCAAGGCCGAGATGGAGCTGCGCATGATGTATCTCGTTCGTCTGGCCCTCGGCGTGGCCTTGCCCTGCCTAGTGCTGCTCCCCAACGCCGCCCTCGCCAACCGAAAACCCTGTCTGAACCTCGAGCAGAGCTACGAGCAGATCAAGCGGGGCGCGAGCACCATCGAGATCAACAATGTGCTGTTCAAGGCTGCCGACAAAGGCTGCCAGGCGCTGGCCGTCCAGCTCCTGGACAACGGCGCCTCGCTCAAAGCACGCGACCGCTTCGGGTCCCAACCGCTGGCGCATGCTGCGGCGGCCGGCAAGGCCGACATCGTCACGCTGTTCTTGGACCGGGGCGCCGCGATCGATGCGCAAAACATCGATGGCTCCACGGCCCTCTACAAGGCGGCAGAGGCGGGCCGGCTCGACATCGTCAAGCTGTTGGTGGAGCGGGGAGCGGATGTGAACCTCGCCGGGCGCAACGGCATCAGTCCCCTTTCCGCAGGTGCCTATATGGGCAGCGAACCCATCGTCACGTACCTGATCGACAAGGGCGCCGACCTCAATGCCAGCGACAAGACGCAGAAGACACCGATCATCTACGCCGCC
>Ga0307424_1000695_pt1 | contig 18225 bp, 21 predicted proteins | sample SalMarWE160320MG_FD_202157 | JGI IMG/M metagenome (GOLD analysis project Ga0307424, IMG submission 202157) | Salt marsh sediment microbial communities from the Plum Island Ecosystem LTER, Massachusetts, United States - WE1603-20 | ecosystem: Environmental > Aquatic > Marine > Intertidal zone >... | reverse complement strand
TGAAGGGATCGATGGCCAAAGTGAAAAGGATAAGCAAGGGAGCGCAAGGGCTTATTCAGGGAGAACCTGAGATCGAGAAAGGGGCGGCAAAACCCCGAAGCTTTGAAAAGATAGAGGGCCTCTTGCGTGAGATAGGGGCAAAATCCGTAACGAAGGGCCAAGTGAATTCGGAAGTAGTGGCAAAATCCGAGGGTCTTGAGAAGGTAGAGGGCCTCTTGCGTGAGATAGGGGCAAAATCCGTAACGAAGGGCCAAGTGAATTCGGAAGTAGTGGCAAAATCCGAGGGTCTTGAGAAGGTAGAGGGCCTCTTGCGTGAGATAGGGGCAAAATCTAAAACGAAGGGTCAAGTGACTTCAGAAATAGCCGCAAAACCCCAAGGGCTTGAGAAGGTAGAGGGCCGCTTAAGGGATTCCGGGGAAGAATCGGGCAGGGTAAATAGGGGAGCACAGGATCAAGAACGGTCGGTTCAAAAATTACGGGTGGGCCAGATAAAAGGTCCGGAAGAGTTTGCACAGAAAGAGCTGGGGGCTGAAGGCTCCGCTCCAAGATTGGGCATCGAGCCCAAAGATGCCAGGGCTGAGACCCCTGAGACCGTAAAAGTGAAGGTTGGGGGGGGAGCCTTAACCCACAAAAAGGTCGAAAAGACGGAATCGAACAGCGGCGAAAATTCAAATTCGTCTTCGAGAAATTTTTCTGCTCCTGATAAAGGGACCGGGGTAATCTCTCACTCCAAAGAACCGCACGTATTCACAAAATCATCTCAGGCAGATACCTTGAAGCAGATTGTGAATAAGGCCGCGTTTAATCTGGAAAACGGTCGATCGGAATTTAAGATTGATCTCAAGCCGGAATCATTAGGCCATCTCAAGATGCAGATTTTAACGGAAAACCATCATGTAACGGTTAGGATCCTGACAGAGAACCCATTAGTAAAGGATATGATCGAGACCAACCTCGCTCAGCTCAAAACCAATTTTCAGAATCAAGGGTTGGAGATTGAGAAGTTTGATGTTTCAGTGGCGCAGGATTCGGGTAAGAACGGGACAGGTGGTGACAGATATGCGCCTAAAAGGATGAGCGAAAAATCCGGCGATATAGAAAATGGATACGGCAGAAAGGCTGAGGAACCTCAGGAATTAGGTAACTCAATGAGGAGAGGGCAACAGGAAAGCGCCGTTGATTTCTTTGCCTAAAAAGCGTGCGCTGTCTTGTGGTGAAGGGCTTAGAATGTTGACTCTGCCCTTAAAGACCTCGGATGATTAGCAAGGAAATGGAGATAAAAGAAAATGTCTACTACTGAAATAATAGGTGCAGCAACAGGGATCGGTAGCGAATCGTATGTGCCGGAGAAAACGGCCCTCGGAAAAGACGACTTTCTAAAATTGCTCGTCTCACAGCTCCAAAATCAAGATCCGCTCAATCCCATGGAAAGTACGGAATTCACAGCCCAGCTTGCCCAGTTCAGTTCCTTGGAACAGCTTACCAATATGAACAAAAATCTTGATTATTTGCGGCTATATCAGGCATCCATAAACAATGCCCAAGCCGTTAATTTCATCGGCAAGACGGTAAAGGCCTCAGGTAATTCAATTAGTGTAAAGGATGGGGCGCCTAACCAAATACAATTTAAGTTGGCAGGGGATGCGGCAGAGGTCAATGTTTATATCTATGACTCTTCTGATAACCTTGTTAAAACCATTAACGGTGGCTCATTGAGTGACGGGGAACAGTCCATTGAGTGGGACGGCACCAATGATGATGGTGAGACCGTCTCTGATGGGACATATACCTTTGAAGTATCAGCTACTGATGCAAACAAAGAGACAATCAAGGCTTCGACCTATATGACGGTTGAGGTGACTGGCGTGACGTTTAAGGAGGGTAATGCCTACCTGTTGGCAGGGAATATCGAAATATCAATGAATGATATTATAGAAATTACAGGAAGCGGCGATCTGGATGCTGACGATGCCTCAACTTAGGTATCTCAAGAAAAAAAGAGACGTATCTGGTTTAAATCATACGATAGAAGGAGGGTTTTGAAATGATTAGGGCATTATATTCAGGGGTACAAGGTATACATGCGAATTCAGAAGCACTCGGAGTCATAGGTGCTAACATTGCCAATGTCAATACTATTGGCTATAAGGCCGGCAGTGTGACATTCGCGACTATCTTAGGTGAAGCTCTGGGAGATGGCGGTGTCAAGGTCTGGGGTATGAACAAATCATGGTCCCAGGGCGCCATGGAGTATACCACCAGCAGTACGGATCTTGCCATTATCGGTAATGGTCTATTCGTTGTTAAGGATTCTGAAGGAGGGGAATTCTATACGAGGGCCGGAGCATTTAGCTTTGATAAGGAAGGGAGCCTGGTAAATGAGGATGGCTATAAGGTTCAGGGACTTGCAATCGCCTCAGGCACACCTACCGGGTCACCAACCGATATAGATGTCTCATCAATAAGTTACGACCCCAAAGCGACCTCAGAGATGCAAATGACAATGAATCTTGATTCCGCGACCGCGGCATCCGGCACATTTACGAATACGATAACCGTTTATGATTCATTGGGCAACCAGATCCCGTTGACCCTGACATTTACAAAAAGTGCCACGGCCAATGAGTGGACGGTCGAGGGCTCACTCCCTTCGTCGGTCGCAAGCGGCACTGGTACAGTCCAGTTTGACGGCAGCGACACCCTTACCCTGACATTCGGCCCTGATGGGAAATTGACAGGTGTTTCAGCTGATATAGAAATAACCCTTAATAATTTGACGACCGGGGCCTCAGCTACCCAGTCAATAAATTGGGATGTTTACGATGAACCCAATGGGGTCGCCTACAATGACATCACTCAATTTGCCGGCAATTCCGGTGCCACCTTCCAGACCCAGAACGGCTACGCCACCGGTAGTATTACGGATCTTCATGTAGGTGAAGATGGCATTGTCAGCGGTATATTTTCCAATGGAAAAACCCAGGCGCTTTATCAGATTGTGTTGGCCGGATTTCCGAGTTATCAGGGCCTAACCCCCATGGGAAACAATCTTTATTCTGCGTCTGTAGAGTCCGGACTGCCAGTAATCGGAAAGCCAAAGACGGGCGGGAGGGGATCTATCAGTTCGATGTCTCTGGAGATGTCGAACGTCGACCTGGCTACTGAATTTGTAAATATGATAACCACCCAAAGGGCATATCAGGCCAACGCAAAGGTCATCACTACCAGCAATGAAGTGCTGCAAGAACTCATTAACATGAAGCGATAATAATCTCTACATACACGGTCTGGCCACGCAATCATTACAGAGAATAGCGGCCTGAATAAGGCCCCAAAAGATGGGGCCAACAAAACCCCCCTTTTCTGAAACCTGGATCAATGTAACCGTTCACGGGTTCAAAGGTTCAGGGGCTTAAGGTTGCATTCTTATCCCCGGACTGCATTATCCCTAACCCTGAACGTTGAAACCGTATCGAAGACCCCGTTGGGCGGGGAACCTGTGGACACTTACGGATCATTAAACGTCAATGTTGTGACACCGATAATAAAACTGACGCGAATGCCATTGGCCTTCGGCTTTATCCTGCCATTATTAAGCTGATATTTCCCATTCCTCTCCTCGGAACTCATTATTTCCGGCACAGATCCAATTTCCAAATCCCGGGTGCAATTCCCGGGTCTTAGGGAGTGCACCGCAGTATAGGGTATAAGAGAATTGTCTGATATTCTTAGCATTACTCCACTTTTCATGACTACTTTTCCATGCTGCGATTAGGAAACTTATCGTGCGACTCTTTCATATCTTTTATCGGAAATCGTCTTCAACTACTTAATCAAATCAGCGCCATAATCTCTTTAATTCCTGAGATTGGGAACATCTCCTGGTGTTACGGGGACCTCAAGGGTTAATATTCTTATTTATGGCACAATGCTTGCAGATTCATGATGCTGATCGATTAAGGACGGAGGTTAAGAATGGATATTGCAACAATTATCGGCCTTATTTTGGCCGGAGCACTGGTAATGGCCGCCATTGTTATGGGCGGATCGATGTCATGGTTTGTCAGTGTGCCATCCTTAATGATTGTGTTAGGAGGGACAATAGGGGCTACCCTTATCAGTTATCCCCTTGGAGAGGTGTTGGGTGTTTTCAAAGTAGTTATGAAGGTTTTTCTCCACCGGTCCCAGTCGGTTGAAACTATTATTCAAAACATGGTGGAGTTCGGAAAGTTGGCCAGGAAGGAGGGAATCCTCTCCTTTGAATCAAAATTGAAGGATATTGAAGATCCTTTCTTTGCCAAAGGGGTATCTCTGGCCATTGATGGAATGGAATCAACCGCGATAAAGGATGTTTTGTCAACGGAGATAGCATACGTGGAGGAACGCCACTCCCTCGGCGCCGAGATATTCACAACTATGGCCGGATATGCCCCGGCAGTGGGGATGATGGGGACCATAATCGGGCTGGTACAGATGTTAATGCAGATGTCGGATCCGAGCTCGATCGGTGCGCCAATGGCCGTGGCCTTACTGACAACCTTCTATGGCACGGTCCTGGCAAATCTCCTTTTTATACCTATGGCCGCAAAGCTAAAGACCAGGAGCAAGCAAGAAATACTATTAAAGGAGTTAGTGTTAGAGGGCATAATGTCAATCCAGGCAGGAGATAACCACCGATTAATTGAGCAGAAACTTATGGCCTTCCTCCCACAAAAGAAAAAGGAAACGGAAAAAGAGTAAACAAAAACAGGTGGGCGGTCACGCCGGCTGTGAGAAAGGATAAATAACATGGCAAAACGCAATTCGAAAGGGGACGCGTCTGCTCCCACGGGAGGTGGATGGGAAGTAATCTATACAGGGTTTATTCTCATAATGTTATGTTTTTTTATAATGCTGTGTTCTTTTTCAAAGGTTGCGCCGAACAAAATGCAAAAGTTCGTGAAATCATTTGTCGAATCCGTGGATATGTTTAAGGGAGGGTTTGGTTTCCAGAGTGGTGGAGAAACGTCTGAGGCCATGTCGGAGAATGTCGGCCTGGAGGGAGGGCTTGGCCCAATAGTCAGACAACTCGTGGAGATCAGGGACAACTTCGGGCTGCAAAAAACAATGGAATTTGCCATTTCTACTGAAGGCTTAGTGTTGCAGGTATCTGACAGTGCGCTCTTTGATCGCGGGGTTGCCGAGATCTCGCCAAAAGCATTCCCATTTCTGAACACGATCGCTGACATCATTTCGAAAAGCACTCATAATGTCCGTGTCGAAGGACATACTGACAATCTTCCAATCCATACCGCAAAGTCTCCTTCCAACTGGGATCTTTCAACGACGCGCGCGGTGAATGTGTTAAGATATTTGATAAATAAGGAGAAATGTTCGCCCAAAAGATTATCCGCAGCAGGTTTTGGAGAGTTTCAACCCATTTTTCCAAATGACACCCCTGAGCACAGGGCCAGGAACAGACGAGTGGAATTTGTTTTTGTCCCTGAGGAATAGAAAACGATCTCTAAGGAGATGGGTAAGTGAATCAACGCAAAAAAAAAGAATCTGAGGGCGGAGGAGGATCGAACTGGCTATGCACTTTTAATGACCTCGTTACGCTGTTAATGGTTTTTTTTGTCCTTATATTTACAATGGGTTCCGGGGATTCTGAAAAAATTTCAGAGATGAGAAACTCGGTCTTGAGGGGGCTTGGTCTGTTAGATTCGGAAGGACTGGGGTCGTCCGGCTTAGTGAAAAGTACTGCTTCTGTCAGAAGACTTACACACCAGGAGAAAGAAGATCCATCTGAGATTTCTGATGAGATAAAGGATTATGTGGCAGATATGAACTCCACCATGCCTTGGATTGATGCCTCAATTTCGAAAAATGGCGTGACAATAAACCTTGAAGGAAGCGTAGCTTTTGAGCCGGGGATCGCTGATATCAATCCGAGAGTATTTCCTGCGCTGAAAGGAATCGGCAAGTTGATTAACAAGATCCCTAACGCTGTCCGTGTTGAAGGTCACTCTGACAATATTCCGATCTCTACTCCGAAGTTTCCTTCAAATTGGGAGTTGTCGATTGCACGGGCTGTAAATGTCACAAAATATCTTATAGAGCATGCAAATGTGTCCCCCCTGAGGCTTTCGGCTGCAGGGTATGGGGACTCCAAACCCCTTATTCCTAATGACACGGCAAAACATAGGGCAAAGAATCGGCGGGTGGAGATTGTGCTGCTGAGGGAGGATGCAAGGTAAAATGTCAAAAAAAGGACTAATTATACTGGTTAGCTGTTTTGTAATAATTGCCATAGCAGTGGGGGCAGGCCTTTTTCTTCTATGGGGCAAGGTTTCGGATACCCCACCAGAGACAGTGGAAAGCACAGAGGAAGTGGCTGGAAAAAAGGGTGTTAAAGTTATGATCAAATCCCTTTTATCGATGGAGACGTTTGTTGTTAATCTTGCTGACCCGGGTGGGAAGAGGTATTTGAGGGTTTCTATTGCTCTGGAAATAGATGACAAGGATTTTGTTGAAGAAGCCAAGAAGAATGTTCCCCGGATGAGGGACAAGATTTTGTTGATACTCCCTGCAAAAAAATTCCAAGACATTCGAACCTCTTCCGGGAAGGACTCTCTGAGGAAGGAAATAATCGCCCAACTGAATCCACTTCTCGATAAGTGTAAGATTACAAATCTCTATTTCCAGGAATTTGTCATTCAGTAAACCTCGTTGGGCGTCACGCTGGGAATTATGATCGTTTAAAAAAGGCAGAATCCTATTCCTAATGTCACTGCCGTATTTTACCACAGCGCATTCTAACTCGGTAAAGGTAAAAATAGATGGGACAGCAAATATTGAGTCAAGAAGAAGTAGACGCTCTTTTATCGTCGATGGCGTCAGGGGAAGTTGAGCTTGCGCCCCAGGAGGAAGTGGGAAAGAAAGAGCCCGTGGCCGATCTCCCGGTCTATGATTTGACAGCCCAAAACATAATGATGCGTGAGCAATTTGATGTCCTCGATGAAGTTCACGATAGGTTCGTTAATTCCTTGCGTAACTCCATGGGCAGTGCATTAGGGGTATCTGTCGAAATTGAATTGGTTTCCACAGAAATGGTCAAATTTGGGGAATTCATGGAGGGCCTTTCCGGCCAGACAAGCTTTCACACCTTTAGAATGGAGCCTCTCGTTGGCTCGGCTTTGTTGGCCATTGAAGGGAGTCTTGTCTTTTTTTTGATAGATTGTATGTTTGGAGGAGCCGGAAAGGGTGGCATAAAACAGGAGAGGGATTTCACAATGCTTGAGCAGAGGGTCATGAGAAAGTTTGCCGGTGACGTTCTCAAGGATCTGGAAAAGGCCTGGAAGCTTGTTCATCCAATGAGAATCTCCATAGGGAAAAGCGAGACAAAACAACAATTCGTCCGTCTGGTTTCGCTGAGTGATCTTGTGATTGCCGTTATGACCGCCGTATCTTTGGGTGAATTTTCGGCAAACATGTTGTTGTGCGTTCCTTATCTGTTGTTAGAGCCGATCAGGAAAAAGCTATCCTACAAGAATCTGAGGGATGCTGAGATGGGGAATACTTGGACTGAACAATTGAAAGTATTATTGAATGAAAGCGAAGTTACAATAGCCGCAGAGTTGGGTAGGACTTCCCATACTATACGTAACATCTTGGAGCTCAATAGGGGGGATGTTATCATGCTTAACACAGGCCCACGAGATCTTATTTCCGTGATGGTTGAGAAGATCCCAAAATTTATTGGCGTTCCGGGTGTTGTTGCTGGCAACCGGGCAGTTCAAATAAATAGTCTTGTTAGACGGCAAAACAGCACCAATAATAAACATGGCGCTGAAATAAGTTAATATCAATATGAGGAGAGGTGAACATGGGCGAGAAAGATCTGCGTGGTAATTCCGGGCAATATTCAGCAACAAATTTAGACTCCCTTCTTGATATTCCATTAGAGGTTACTGTTGAATTAGGACGCACTAAGATCCTTATAAATGAACTGCTTTCACTCGGTCAGGGCTCAGTTGTCGAGCTTTCCAAGGTTGCAGGTCAGACGTTAGACTTATTAGCCAATAAAAAGTTGATTGCGAGGGGGGAGGTAGTCGTTGTCAAAGATAAGTACTCCCTTCGCATCACAGAAATTGTCAGCCCGATAGAGCGAATTGAGAATTTGAGATGAATTATCATCCGGACTTCATATGGACGGCCTTAAAGATGTTAACTGCTTTGGGCATATTGTTAGGCGTCTTGATCATTGCGCTATATTTTGCAAAGCGGATATTCAAGGGGGGCGGCAATCAGCCCAAGGGGAGGATGATAAGGGTTTTGGCAAACACCTATGTGGGGGTTAAAAAGAATATCTCCCTGGTCGAGGTGCCGGGCGCAATTCTGGTCTTAGGGGTTACGAGCGATACTATCAGTCTCCTTACTAAGATAGAAGACGATGAGATATTAAATAAGTTCAAGGGATCTGAAGACGAAAAAATCTCGGGTTCATTTTCGAGTCAGTTACAGAAATTTTCAGCAAGATACAAAAGAGATAAGTAACCGTAAATGCCGACAAAAACGAATTTAACCGGGAACAAGCTTGATCATCGCGTAGTGGTGCAAAATAATGATTAGACCCTTGAGATTATTATTAACTGTTTCGGGAATCACTCTACTTTTTGGCTGTTTAAGCTGCCATGTTTGTTGGGCTGCAGGCTCTGCTCCCTCTCTGCCATTCATAAACATCGCGTTAGATAAGACCGGCAGCCCGGGAGAAGTAGCTGTTGTTCTACAGATTTTTCTCCTCTTGACGGTACTTTCCCTGGCCCCGGCAATCCTTATTCTCCTGACATCGTTTACGAGGATTGTAATCGTGCTTTCCCTCCTTCGCAGGGCCTTGGGGACCATGCAGAGTCCACCCAATCAGATAATTATTGGATTATCCTTGTTTCTCACCATCTTCATAATGACGCCTGTCTGGCAAGACGTTAACCAAAACGCGGTTCAGCCCTATCTGGAAAAGAAAATAACAAGCGAACAGGCATTAGAAGTTGCGTCAAAGCCGATCAGGAAGTTTATGATCAGACAAACGAGAGAAAAGGATCTGGCCCTTTTTGTAGATATAGCAGGGATAAAGAGGCCGAAAAACGTCGATGACGTGCCAACTACCGTGCTCATCCCTTCCTTTGTAATCAGCGAGTTGAAGACCGCATTCCAGATCGGCATGCTGCTTTACGTCCCGTTTTTGGTCATTGACATGGTTGTGGCGAGTGTCCTTCTTTCCATGGGAATGATGATGCTACCCCCCATTATGGTCTCTTTACCATTTAAGCTTATGTTGTTTGTCCTGGCGGACGGATGGAATTTGATTGTGGGTTCAGTAGTAAAGAGCTTTGGATAATTTAGAGAGTTTCGATATGACTCCGGAATTTATAACAGCTTTCTTTGTTGATGCAATACAGACAGCAATTCTTTTGGCGATGCCGATGTTGTTAGCCGGCCTCATAGTGGGGCTGTTAGTGAGCATGTTTCAGGCTGCAACACAGATTAACGAAATGACCTTAGTCTTTATCCCTAAGATGTTAGCGGTGGGGCTTGCTTTGCTTATATTTTTTCCCTGGATGCTACAGCTAATGATCGATTTTACGCAAAACGTGTTTAGCAACATCCCCGTGTTCGCACGCTGAAAAAACCGCCTGCAATGACTCTGAAAGCGATCAAATGACCAATGGTATCTTTCAATATTTCCCTTCCGCAAGTGCAGATATTTCTCTTGATTTTGTTGAGAGTCACCGCCATTTTGCTGACTGCCCCGATCTTTAACAGTCGCAATATCCCTATTTTGTTTAAGGTCGGATTATCTTTTGCTGTTAGTCTTATCCTTTTCCCTATTTTGAATCTACACGATCTGCCTGTCAGATTTGAGGCCATATCCCTTGTCATAGGCATAATCAGCGAAATCGTTATCGGGATCATTATCGGTCTTTCTGTTAGGATGATATTTGTGGGGATACAGTTAGCGGGACAGTTGGTGGGCTTTCAGATGGGTTTGGCCATGGCCAACATCATCGATCCTGCCACAAGCGAGCAGATCCCCCTTCTTGCCCAGTTAAATAACCTTATAGCCTTGCTGATTTTTTTGGCCATAAATGCCCACTACTGGTTTTTGCGGGCCTTGGTCGAGAGTTTCCGGTTGGTGCCCCCCTTTGAATTCCAATTCACCAATTCCCTGATGGGGCAGTTGATGTCTCTTTCAGGTAATATATTTGTTATTGCCGTAAAGGTAGGGGCGCCCCTCATAGTGGTACTGTTGTTAATGAGCGTAGCATTTGGGCTGGCAGCACGAACCGTTCCGCAAATGAATATCTTTTTTGTGGCAATGCCCCTTAAAATCCTTGTCGGGCTGATATTTTTTCTTTTTGCTCTTCCATATATGACATCGTTTTTTGAGTCAATATTTAGCGGATTAGGAAATGATATTCTAAGGCTTCTAAATGCTATGTGACGACCGTAGGATTTTGGGTTTTGGATTCCGGATTGCGGATCTTTACATCAATCCAAAATCCGCAATCTGCAATCTGCAATCCAAGATCCAATAGGGGATTGTCGTGGCTGAAAAAGGCGACCAGGAGAGGACCGAAAAACCGACGGGCAAGAAGCTCTCCAAGGCAAGGGAGGAGGGGCAGGTAGCAAAGAGTCAGGAGATCTCCACGGCCTTCATATTTTTGGGGGCTTTAGGCGTATTTCTCTTTGTGGGGCCATGGATGTTTTGGGAACTTTCCGATTTTATGCACGGCATTTTTCAAAACCTTGGGACCTTGCATCTCAAGGGAATTTCGGCCAGGGCGTTTTTGTTCGAGGTCCTGCAACAGGTAGGCCTCATCATAATGCCTCTACTCTTAGTTCTGTTGATTTTGGGAGTTGCCGCCAACCTCCTTCAGGTGGGCTTTTTGTTCACTTTAAAGCCATTTGTTCCAAAATTATCCAAATTTAATCCCATTACGGGGATGAAAAAATTCGTTTCCCTGAAAGCCCTGGTGGAGCTCCTCAAATCGTTTGTCAAGATTGTCTTCATTGGCGGCATTTCATGGCTGGTCCTGCGAGGGGAACTGGATACCATCCCGTCGCTTATGGAGATGAGTGTGGGACAGATCCTGACCTATATCGGTACTATCTCCTTGAAAATGCTTTTTTATGTCAGTTTGGGAATGATTGTCCTGGCGGCAATAGATTTCTCGTACCAGCGCTGGCAACATACAAAAGACCTGATGATGAGCAAACAGGAAGTGAAAGATGAGATGAAGCAATCAGAGGGAGATCCGCAGATCAAGGGCAGGATCAGGCAGGCCCAGCGAGAAATGGCTATGCGTCGAATGATGGAATCCGTGCCTGATGCAGATGTTGTCATAACTAACCCTACCACTTTGGCCATTGCCATCAAGTATGATGCCAAAAAGATGTTTGCCCCCCAGATCGTAGCGAAGGGGGCTAAGTTAATAGCGGAAAAGATTAAGGATATTGCCAGGGAGAACGATGTGCCCATCGTAGAGAATAAACCCCTGGCCCAGACCCTTTTCAAATCGATGGAGATTGGTGACTTTGTCCCTCCAAATCTCTATAAGGCAGTGGCCGAAGTCCTGGCATATGTCTATAAGCTGAGGGGAATGAGGAACAGATCATAGTTCAATTTTTGACACCGATAGTCAAATTGTTAACCGGGCGTGCTCACCATTTCCCATAAGATCGATATTATTGCTTCTTATGTCATCTCCAAATCCTGCTTCGAAAAGCCGTACTCGCCTGTAAATATCTAATGAAATCAAGGGGCTGATGCCTAAAACCTGGAGTTTTGTGCGCGAAGCTTTCTACGGGCATGGAAAATGCATATGTACATATCGTACAGGAGAGTGATGATCATAATGAGGCTGGAGAAATATGGAGCTGACAGACCAAACCGATAATTCATTGGGAATACCCTTTCTCACCAAGAACAGCGAGATTATGGCGGCTGCGGGTGTCGTAGGCATTCTGATCCTGATGGTAATGCCTTTGCCCCCCCTTCTGTTAGACCTCCTTTTGTCATTCAATATAACATTTGCCCTGACGATTCTTTTAGTGGGCACATATCTTTTGAAGCCATTGGACTTTTCGTCATTCCCATCCGTACTCCTGATTGCCACTTTATTCAGGTTGTCTCTTAATATCGCTTCAACCCGGATAATTCTATTGCATGGGAGCGAGGGCCCTGCGGCTGCCGGAAACGTGATCAAGGCCTTTGGGAGCTTTGTTGTGGGAGGGAATTATGTGGTTGGAGCCATTGTTTTCATAGTCCTCGTTATTATCAATCTCTTGGTTATCACAAAAGGGTCCGGAAGAATCGGCGAAGTGGCCGCTCGTTTCACCTTAGATGCAATGCCCGGAAAACAGATGAGCATCGATGCCGATCTCAACGCGGGACTGATAGGAGAAGAAGAGGCAAAGGCGAGGAGGCGAGAGATCTCTCGTGAAGCGGATTTTTATGGGGCCATGGACGGGGCAAGCAAATTCGTCAAGGGAGATGCCATAGCCGGCGTGATAATCACTTTGATCAACATAGTGGGGGGGCTTGCTATCGGGGTCTTGCAGAACGGCATGAATATAGCCGATGCAGCACAGACCTATACCCTGTTAACGGTAGGAGATGGCCTTGTTACCCAGATTCCTGCCCTGATGATATCAACTGCCGCGGGTATCGTGGTCAGCAGGGCGGGGTCAAAATCGACGTTGGGCAGAGAGGTATTGTCTCAGATTTTGCGACAGCCAAGGGCGCTTGGTATTGCCTCTGTGGTCCTTTTCGGATTTGGTCTGGTGCCCGGACTTCCGGCTATTCCCTTTATTGTATTGTCAATGATTGCCGGGGGTGTTGCGTATACCGTGACCAAGTCAAGAAAGGCAGAGCAGGAAAGGGCTGAAGAGAGGGATATGATTGAAGAGAAGACCAGACCTCAGGAAAGGCTGGAATCGATCCCCCCCGTCGATATCTTAGCCTTAGAAGTTGGGTACGGCCTTATTCCCATGGTGGACGCTGAACAGGCCGGTGATCTCTTAGAAAGGATCAGGTCTTTCAGGATTCAGATTGCTAAGGAAATCGGGATTATTGTCTCCCCTATTCATATACAGGATAACATGAAGCTGAAGCCCGGCGAATACTCTATACTGCTCAAAGGGAATGAAGTGGCCGGGGGCGAGTTGATGATGAACCACTATCTCGCAATGGATCCCGGCAATGCAGATGGAAAGATCGGTGGGGTTTCCACAAAAGAACCTACCTACGGGCTGCCGGCCTTTTGGATTAAAGAGGGGGCAAGAGAAGACGCTTTGGCCAAGGGATATACCGTTGTTGACCTTCCCACTGTTTTGATAACCCACCTGTCCGATGTTATCAGACGGCATGCTCATGAGTTATTGGGGAGGCAGGAGGTCCAGCAACTTATGGATAATCTGAAAACTTCCTATCCAAAAGTAGTGGAGGAGTTAATCCCCAATCTGCTCCCCCTTGGCGCGGTCGGGAAGGTCCTTCACAATCTTCTGATGGAGCAGATCCCCATTAGAGATATGCTGACCATCTTAGAGACATTGGCTGATTGGGCCTCAATGATAAAGGACCCGGATACGCTCACTGAATATGTGCGTCAAGCCCTTGCCAGGACCATTACAAAACTCTATCAAAGCCCTGAGGGGGAAATCCCGGTAATAACACTGGACCAGAACATTGAAAAAACCGTGGCTCAGGCGATTCAGCATACCGAACAGGGCAGTTTTCTCCCAATTGAGCCAAACGTAGCCCATAAAATAATGAACTCCGTCACCCGCAATCTTGAGAAATTTTCACAGCTCAACCAGCAGCCGGTTGTTTTGTGTTCACCGCAAATCAGGTCACATTTTAAGAAACTTGCCGACCGGTTTATCCCTGACTTGGTTGTGCTGTCATATAATGAGATTGTAAATAATATACAAATTCACTCTATAGGAACGGTGGTTGTGGACGATGCAAATTAAAAAATTTCGGGCACAGGATATGGCCGAGGCCTTGAGGTCGGTCAAGAAGGAGTTTGGTTACCAGGCAGTAATCCTTTCTGCTAAGGATGTAAAGAATAGGAGGGGAATGCTTGGATTCTTGAAAGGGCCGTGTGTGGAGGTAACAGCGGCAACCGATGCCGGCTACCCTGGCGACAAAAACGACAATGTTTCTGCCGGAAGTTGGCGGCTTCATAAGGGTGTGCCCGTGGGACCCGTTTCTATCGGCAGAAGAGATTGGAGGAGACCGATTTCTTTGCTTAAAGAAGAAGCCGGAGCTTTGGGAAACAGAGCCAACCAGGCTAAGGCGAAAAATCATCTACCCCAACAGAGGGACATTGAAATGAGTCTCTTTGATCTATCCCAGGAGATGCAGAACCAGGGTGTAAAAGAAGACATAGCATTGGATTTGATCAAAGAACTCGATGCAGTAGTATCCTCAAACAAGCTTTTCAGACCTGAAGATATCAGGCCGGGCCTGATCGAAAATCTTGAAAAAATGGGCGCAGCAACCAAAAGCATAAAAATTGCACGCGGAAAACAAAAAATAATTGCCCTGATAGGCCCCGCAGGAGTGGGAAAAACGACCACTATTGCGAAATTAGCCGCCATTGGAGGTCTTACAAAGAAGAGGACGATCGGCTTGATTACCTTAGATGACAAACGAATCGGGGCCATTGCTCAACTCGAAGTCTACGCCAGTATCCTGGGTGTTCAGATGGAAGTTGTCTCAAACAAAGAAGAGGTTAGGAAATCCCTCGAAAAGTTAAAAAGGAAGGATATTATACTGATTGATACACCAGGAATAAGCCAAAAGGACACGCGTCAACTTGGTGAGCTAAAAAATCTTCTTGATAATGTCAGGCCCATAGAGATTCATCTTCTCTTGAGCGCCGTCACAAAAGAAAAGGACTTTACCCGCATATTAGAAAAGTTCAGGGTAATGCCCATTGACAGCCTGATATTTACAAGACTTGATGAAAGTAGTGAATACGGGAATCTCCTTAATGAATTAATCCGGACAAAAATACCTGTTTCGTATTTTACGAATGGTCCACAAGTCCCTGAGGACATAGAAGTTGCAACCTTGGAGAAATTGGTGGATCTGATATTGGCACGAAAAAAGGAAACCGGACGTGTATCCCTCAGGCCGGAAAAATCAAGGAATAAGGGTCAAGTACAGCACGAATATGGCCCATATTTGAGACGATCGTATGCTTGATCGCCATAAATCAATAAACCTGGTTTGGAACCAACCATTTGCAGTCTATGGCTAACAGACTATAAAAAAGTGGAGAGATACAAGCAGTGAATCATCAAACGCCATCAAAGAAGGTCATAAGTTTGACTAAGAGGATAGCAGGCAAGAAGGCTGCTACAGAGAAGAAAAAAGGGGTAAATCGCAAATTTAATACGCGTGTAATGGCCATAACCAGCGGCAAGGGGGGAGTGGGCAAGACTAACATTGTTGCCAATCTTGGATTCGCTCTTAGCCAATTGGGGAAAAAGGTCCTGATTCTTGATGCGGACTTAGGGTTGGGTAATCTTGATATATTGTTGGGGCTGGCTCCGAAGTATAACTTATCCCACGCTATTACAGGCGCGAAAACCATCTCGGAGATAATGATAGAAGGTCCGGGAAAAATCAAGATACTTCCCGCTCCTTCGGGGATTCAAGAACTCAGCGATTTGACAGACCAGCAAAAAGCTCGGATGCTCACTGACCTTGATCTACTAATCGATTCCGTTGATCTCTTTTTGATCGATACCGGAGCAGGTATTTCGTCAAATGTGATGCATTTTAATAGCAGCGCCCAGGAGATATTGGTCGTTGTTTCTCCGGAACCCACTTCTATTACCGATGCATACGCCTTAATGAAGGTCCTCTCTCTCGATTATTCAAGAAAGCATTTTAAATTGGTGGTAAATCTGGCCACGACTTCCAAAGAAGCAACCGAGGTTTATAGACAATTAGAGATGGTCGCCGATAGATTCTTAGATATAAAAATCGAATATATGGGACATGTGTTAATAGATGAAAATGTCAAAAGGGGTGTAAGGCTTCAAAAGGTGGTGAGTGAAATCCACCCTGATACTAAGGCAAGCAGGTGTTTTGCCTCCCTTGCAAAAAAGATATTTGAATCGCGGCCCTCAAATTCTCCGGAAGGAGATACAAATTTTTTCTGGAGGAAGCTTGCCCGCAATGGAACACTGTACGACTGACATTTGAAGCTCGAAACTTGATATTTGGAGATATTTTTGCATTACTATTTAATCACTTATGAGGTCCTCAAAGAAAATTAGCTTGGGTGGCTATTTACAATGGAACTGGCAAAAAGGGAAATGGAGCAGGGGTGGAATACGAACTACGCTTTAAGGGATGAGCTGATAGCCGAATACCTTCCCTATGTTAAAAGCATAGCCAATAGGATGGCAGTTCATCTCCCCCCCAGCGTAGAGGCGGATGACCTGGTTAATGCAGGCGTCATAGGCCTGATGAACGCCATAGAACGTTACGATTCCACAAGAGAGAATAAGTTTATTACCTATGCCCTGTTCAGGATTAGGGGGGCTATATTGAGTGAATTACGGTCTCGGGATTTCTTTTCCAGATCCAATAGAAGCAAAATTCGTGAACTGGAGAATGCTTATCGAGACCTGGACCTGAAATTGGGCAGAGAGGCTAAAGATGATGAAGTTGCCAAGGAACTGGGAGTAGGCCTTGACGAATTTCACGAGATTAGAAAGATGTCTACGATGTCTTTTGTCAGTTTCGAGGAAATCGGATCTTTTTCAAATGAGGAAAAAGACGATCTCATGCACCTCTTGGTGGATGGTGACACGGATGATCCGCTGAGTTTGGCTGGACTGAAAGAGATGAGGAACTCCATCGCCGGTGCCATTGACCAATTGAGGGAAAAAGAGAAGATGGTGATTTCGTTATACTACTGGGATGAATTGACTATGAAAGAGATCGGTAAGGTTTTAGATATAACAGAGTCAAGGGTGTCCCAGATTCATTCCCAGGCCCTTATTCATCTGAAATTGAAAATGAGAAAAGAAGGCTTGGCACTAAACTGAATTCTGTACCGGTGACACTTCAAATTGGACATTTTGGAAAGTGTGAATGCTGGAGCCTTGCGAAATATCGGTTTTAGCGGAGAAGATGGTGATCAAAACAAGGCAGAACAATTATGAAGGGCGGGTGTTATGAACGACACCATGAATATTCAGAAAGTGTTTTCTCCCATATCCCCCGCACAGAGGGTTCACCGTTTAAAAAAGGAGCATCCCGATTCACAAAAAAAAGGCTTTGAAAGGGATCTCGAGGAAGAAAAGGATGGGGAGAAGGATGAGAAAGAAGGAGCCCCGATTCTTGAAACGGCAAAAGTGAGTAATGAAGAAAAGAAACCGGAAGAAGGGAATCTCAAAGAGGGATCGGCAGATCCGAGTGCTGAGATTAAGAAACACAATAGCCATGGCACAGTAGGAACTCTGGTTGATATACAGGTATAGTCGTACAATTATCATCCCCAGATAAGGTGCCATTTGTTACTTGGAGGGAATCGTAGATGACATCCTTTACAGCAGGACAACTGGAAATAGCGATGGACACTATTTCCATCTGTTTTTTCGGTATTACAGTCATATTATTGTTTATAATGACAATCAAATATGCTCGAATTTCTCCAAAACAGGTGACTAAGGCAAAAACAGGGGGATTTAACGAAGAACTTGTTCATATGATAAAGCAAACTGAAAAGAGGAATGAAAATAATCGTACTTCTGATGAACAAAGTTCCGGCCGATATAAAAATGTAGAGAGGTTGGCTAATTTGGGTCTGAGTGCAGGAGAGATCGCTAAAAGGGTGAGTATCCCCAGGAGTGAAATCGAACTCATCGTAAGGCTGAAAAAATTTGGCCTTGCATCCCGCATGAAGAACCGTGAATTGAAGATTGACGCCCCAGGCTAAATAGCCCATAGAGATTTAGCGGGATATGATTGGTAATCATAAGAATAAGATTAGGATTGGGATTGAGATTATGAGGAGCTGTGGCAAAGGGATAACTAATTTGACACGGATACATTCATTATGAGGCTAATTTAAATTCCGCAAATCAAGAAAGAACTTTTAGGACAAGGCACTGGTTAGACATGGAGAAGAGGGATAGGGAAAAAATTGCCTATACCAA
>Ga0307424_1000694_pt1 | contig 18259 bp, 13 predicted proteins | sample SalMarWE160320MG_FD_202157 | JGI IMG/M metagenome (GOLD analysis project Ga0307424, IMG submission 202157) | Salt marsh sediment microbial communities from the Plum Island Ecosystem LTER, Massachusetts, United States - WE1603-20 | ecosystem: Environmental > Aquatic > Marine > Intertidal zone >... | reverse complement strand
GGGCATCCACCCCCTGGCGCTCGCCTACTTCGACCAGTTGCGGGCGTACGTGGACGAGGGGACGCTCGCGCCCGAGCTCGAGCCCTTCCACGAGCGGCTGGAGGCCGAGGACGAGCACGAGCTGCGCACCCTGCTCGGGGCCATCGAGCGACGCACGCCCGGCTACGGCGACCGACGCCAGTTCTTCGTCGACCAGGTCGGCTACGGCGTGGCGCTCATCTGCGCCGCCTTCCATCCCCGCCCCGTGCTCGTGCGCCTTTCGGACCTCAAGTCGAACGAGTACAGGGAGCTCCTGGGCGGCAGGATCTTCGAGCCCCACGAGGAGAACCCCATGATCGCCTGGCGCGGCGCCTCCCGGTACGTGGACGCGCGCTTCGCCGCGGCCTTCGAGATGGAGTGCGACGCGCTGCAGATGGTGCGCCAGAGGCTGGGCCTGGACAACCTCCAGCTCATGGTGCCGTTCTGCAGGACGCCCGAAGAGGGCGCCCGCGTGGTCCGTCAGCTGGATCAGCACGGACTTTCCCCCCACGCGGGCGTCCCTCTCTTCCTCATGGTCGAGCTGCCGTCCAATGTCATCGAGGCCGAGCGCTTCATCGACATGATGAACCTGTCGGGGGGCTCCATCGGCTCCAACGACCTCGTCCAGACCGTCTACGCGGTCTCCCGCGACGACCTGGAGCGCTACGAGCCGGCGGTGGACGCCCGCTCACCCGCCGTGCGCGTGCTCATCGGCCGCGCCGTGCGCGCGTTCAGGCAACGCGGGCTGGAGATCGGGATCTGCGGACAGGCCCCGTCGGACTATCCGGAAGAAGTACCGCCCTTTCTGGTCGAATGCGGCATCTCTTCGATGTCGGTGACGCCCGACACGGTGCTGGAGGTGCGGCGGGTGGTGGCGGAGGCGGAAGAGAAGTACGAGAAGCCGTCGTTGAAGCAGGTGGTGGAGCGGTGGTGAGGGCGATCGTGGTGTGGGTGGGGACATAGGCCGGCAGCGGTTTCTATCAAGAACAGGTTCCGGATGAATGTCCACCGTCGACAGACGCGCGCCTGAGGTCCCGCCGGTTCCCGAGCCCTACCTATATGTGCAGCGCTCGCAAGGCAGCGTGCTCGTCGAGGGAGACGTCATGTGGCGTTCCGGTGATTGGGCTGGCCGGAGCACCCCCGACGCGACTCCGTTCGCGCAGTGGAAGGTGGCCGGCGACGACGTGACCATCCAAACCGACCGAAACAGCGTCTACCCGCTCTTCATCTGGAGCGATCGCGTCCAGATCGCGGTGTCGCCGTCCATTCCGCAGCTGCTTCGGCTAGGCGCCCCCCACGACATCGATATCCCCGCATTCGCGGCGTTTCTCCGATTGGGGTTTTTCCTGGGGAATGACACGCCTTTCGCCGCGATTCGAGCGGTGCCGGGCGGAAGGCACCAGGTGAAGCTCGGCTCCGAGTTCGTGGCTCCCGAGGACAACATACCGCCCGTCGAGGCATCCTCGATCGCACGCGATGAGGCGCTCGATCGGTTCATCGAGCTGTTCAGGGCAGCGATCGCGACCGGAATCGAGGGTGCAGTCCAGATCGTTCTGCCGCTGAGCGGCGGTCGGGATTCCCGGCACATCCTCCTGGAAATGTTCGAGCAAGGGCGACCGCCGGACCTGTGCGCCACGGCCACGTACTACCCGCCGAGGCCGGACGTGGATCTCGAGGTGGCACGAATGCTCGCAGAGCATCTTCGTGTCCCACACAGGACCATCACCCAAACGCGATCGCAACTGGCGACGATTCGCAGACACATTCGTGAGACCGGCTTCTGCACCTTGACCCCGTCGTCGTTCGTGCAGCCGATAGCCGACTTTTGTCGGGCCCACGGGGTCGACTGTGTCGTAGACGGCATCGCCGGCGACACGCTATCGGCAGGTCATTTCCTGAACCGGGAAACCGACAAGCTGTATTCCCAAGGCCGCTACGATGAGCTCGCCGAGACACTGCTCGGCACCTTCAATGGGATAGACGAGGGCCTGATCGGCGCAATGGTCTCGTCCGGGCACGTACGGGCGCTGGACCGTGGGCTGGCAAGCGAGAGGGTGATTCGTGAGCTGAAACGACACGAGGCAGCAGCGAATCCGGTGACCTCCTTCGTGTTCTTCAACCGGACCCGCCGTGATATTGCCCTGATGCCGACACGCGTTTATCGGGCGATACCGCGCGTCGTCTGCCCCTACCTCTTTCCCGACCTGTTTGATCTTCTCTATTCGCTGCCAGCATCAATGGTCGTAAACCACCGGTTTCACGATGCCGCGATTCGTCGGGCCTATCCCCGCGCTGGCGCGTTCGCCTATGCGCGGCACGCCCCCGACCAACACAACCGCCGACAGCAAGTCAGGTTCGCAACGGAGACTGCCAGGCTCCTGGGCCGCCCGGGTCGAGCGCGGTTGATCTCCAAGCGCTTCGCGTGGCCGCGGATATTGCGCTGCCTGGTGGACCCCGCGTACCTGCCGTCGATCTCGTGGTTCGGTCCGTGGCTGGTCTACCTGGCGGAGCTCGGATCGGCCTTGTGATTTGGAGCTCAGCCCTTCGGACCGTCGCTCCGGTGCTTGATCTCCCTGATCTGCAGGGTGATCACGAACAGAAGGGCGATGGCCGCTACCTCAAGCAATTCGATCGGCGTGTAACCTCGCAGGAAGCGCAGGTAGCGATTGAAGATCCCGGCCCCCCACGCCCATACGGCGAGGAATCCCAAGACCGTTGCGACACCAAAAAGGCACTGGCTGGCAAGTCTTGTCAGACGAGTCATTGCGGTCACCTCCCCGAGCTGCGCCGGATGATCCGGCCGTACTTCCAGAACCTGTACTCATTGCGGTCATAGCCGATCATCCGGACATTGCCCGCCTCGTCTTCGAACCACAGGAGAACCCCAGTCCGGTACAAGGGGTCAGGGGTAACCGCGGCGAGCCTTCCCCAGTCGCTTGGGATCTGATTGGAAGCGAGTGTATCCATCGGAACCTCCGGGCCGCCCAGTTCGCCCCGGAGCATGGCGGCTGGGGTCCTGGCGCAGGCCCCCAACGCGAGAACAAGTAGGCCTGCAATCAGGCGACCGCGAGCGTGACTTTGCATAGACGCCTCCTTCCAGCAAATTACCGGGGAGACGTCTCCAGACGGGTCGAGCTGGTCGCCTCCCCGATCGGATACTTGCGCAAGTATGGTCTTCGAAGTGTCAGCGCGCCAGGAAGATCCTGCGATGTCGTGCGGAGGAACGGGGAGAACGCTGGCATGGTCTGGACGGCTTTGCCCCTCAGCCGTCTGGATGACCTCCCGTCAACAACCTCCCTATCACCAACACCCAGGGACACAGGAGAAACGCCAAGCGGCGTTCGCTACAGCCCGCCGGGAGTCCTGGAATAGAAAGGACCCAAGGCCATGCTGGGTTGTCGCTCTGGCATCCCGGCCGGTGGTGGGGTGATCGTAACGGTCACCGCGGCCACGTTGTTGTTGATGTTCGGGTCCACCTGCTTGAGGGGTGACCGCAGGCGCACTTGGTTCAACGTCGTCCCCACGAGGTCCGTGGTGACTGTGGCCTTCAGGCGAAGCGTGTCCCGTGCGCCCACCGCCAGCGTGTCGAGAGCCCACCTTCCCGTCGCTTGCGTGTACGTGCCACGGGTCGCTGTGGCCGAAGCAAGTGTGAACCCCGTCGGGACGCTGTCCACGACCTCGATGCCTGAGGCGCCGTGGGGCCCTTCGTTGCCCACGACAACCTCGAATGTGACGATGTCGCCCTTGTACGCTATCGTCGTGTCGACTTCGACGGTGACGCTCAGGTCCGCCTGTTTGGTCTCGAGTACCAGGTCTGAGCCTCCGCGGGGCAACAGCCGCCAGCGTACCTCGCCCGACACGTCTTGCACGGGGGTCAGCAGCCCGGTCACTTCGCGCACTCTGAGGATCGTGTCTGGGCGGATGGCGGAAGGATTGAGTTGGAGGAACGCCCGCAGCACGACCTCGAGGGCGCCCGTCCCGTCGTCGATGTCGAAGTGGAAGTCCCCGTTCACCGTGGCGGTGTCCAGGATCTCGGCCGTGCGGACCCGGAGCAAGGCGGCATCAAGTCGACCTCCGGCGGCGTCGGCGGCTACGCCCGTTCCCTTCTCTACGGGCTGGGGGATCGTCGCCGCGTTCACGAGGACCAACGGCGTGACGTCGTCGAGGACCATCTCGCCGTTGTCTCTCTTCGTGCGGCCGAGGACGCGCAACGAGTCACCGGTCGAGATACTGGCACGACCAACGTTGATCGTACGGAGCCAGATGCTGTCTCCCGCCTGCAGGTGTACGACCCCGTCCGAGAAGTTCGGGCGGGGGTTGAGGGCGATCCCGCTGGTGAAAACGCGGCGCCCCGGCTCCGAGGCTCGGATCGCGTCGAAGGTGAGGACCGGATACGACACGCCGAAGTCGACCCGCGCGATGCTGTCTCGTAGGAGCGTCACCTGCGCCCCGCCTCCGGGGACGTCCAGAGAGTCGCCGAGGCTGGTCGGATCGATGGAGAGGAGGTACGTGCCCACGGCCACGTCGATCATCCGGAACGCGCCGGTGGAGTCTGTCCTATCGCTCTGGATCGCCGTGCCTCCGCGCGTCGCGGTGAGAATGACGTTCAGGTTCTGTAGCGGCTTATCCAGCCCGTCCAGCCCTCCGTTGCCGTTGTTGTCCAGGTATGCGACGCCGAAGACCTGACCCGTGGCGTCGACCTCTAGCAGCTTCACGTCCGCGGAGTTCGTGCACGCCGAAGGCGCGAGGGTGAGTGCGAGCAGGGCGAGAGCGCGCCGGGCGAGCGGGGGACGGAGGTTCATGATCCGCCTCCGATTCTGATGCCGACCCTGAGGATGCGGCCCCGGCCCGTGGGCACGAGGACCTTGCCGAAGTCCGGGTTCACGGTGACGGGAAGTGTCACCGTAGTGCCCCCGGCCGAGGATCCGATCGCCTGCCCGGGATCCACAAGGAGCAGCGCCGTGTCGCGGATGCCGTCTTCGTTCTCGACGAGCCCGTATCCGTCGACGACGATCTCAACGCCGCGGCCTCCGATCCGGCCCAGACGGACGCGCGCCCTCGCGTCGAGGGCATGGCGTGCGGGGCCTCTGCAGCCGTTGCGTACCGCGAAGGCGCCAGCCTGAGCGTCCAGGCAGGGCCATTCCGAGAGAAGACCGGCGATCTCCGAGGCGGACGGGACCCAGGCCACATCGTTTCGCCAGGACCCGTCGCCATTCGCGTCCACGCCCAGGCGATACGCGGCCGTGAACGGGAGTCCCGACTCGTAGCGATAGACCGCCGACAGGCCGAGGACCCCGGAAGGACCGAGGTGCAGCGTCGTTCCCGCGACCAGGCGGTCCGGTACGTCGAAGTCGGAGACCCCCTCGCTCCAGGTCGGTGTGTCCGGGACCGTGGGATCCAACTGCGCGTCGGGCAGGCCGGTGGCCGCCCCGACCCAGTTGTCGCGCGTCTCCGACCGGGTGTAGGTCGCGAAGAAATCCGCTCCTCCGCCCACGCGCTCGATCCCGACGCTCACGCCCCGATACTCGGACCATCCGTCGGTGTCGATCGCCCAGACCTGGTCAAACTCGGGAAAACGCCGGTTGGTGCCGGGAGTCGCCACGGCCACGCTCCCGAGCTTCTCAAGATCCCCGAAGACATCCCGCCCGTTCGCGTCTGTCCCGAGCGGCAACGGAGCGAGGTTGAGATCCCGGCGGCGGGGGAGGAAGTCCGTGCGGCGGAAGACTCCGTCGGCGTGTAGCGCCCAACCTCCGGAGAGGCGTCGGGTCATGCCCACGCCGGCGCGGGTGGAGCGAGGCGCCTTCGAGTCCGGCCCGAGGAGGGAAAGGGAAGGCGTCGTATGCGCGCCCACTGGGAGCGAATTCCCCGGCCACCCGATGCCGGCGCCGGCGAAGCGGGTGACGTCGAAGCCGGTGTCGCTCGAGAAGACCTCATGGAGGATCCACGGGTCCATGTCGCCGTTCACCTGGGAGGCGGTGCCCTCGACCAGGGTCCGGCCGTCGCCTGCCACGTCCCAGACCACGGATGCCACGGCGCCGAACTGGCTCAGCTTCGAGGGATACTCGTCGTTCCGCAGCCCCGACGCGATCATCCAGTCGCTGTTGATCGTCGCTTCGGATCCGGGAAGCACCTCGTAGTCGAACCGCCCGCCCACCGTCACACGGAGGCCGGGTGCCGCATCCCACGCATACTGCCCGAACAGGCTCAGTTCGGTCGTGGAAAAGGACGACTCCGGCGCTTCACCGGAGCGTATCATGGCTCCCCTGTCCGCATTCGCCGCAGCCGCGTCCGAAAAAACGTAGGTCGGGTCTTCGTGGACGGCGTAGTCGAGGGTGTGCTGCGTCACCCGAATCTGGGCGCCGGCCTTCAGGCTGCCGGGACCGACCTCGTAGTGCACGACGGGCGAGAAGTGCCCGTCGATGCGCCGCGCGGCGGCGGCCGTACCCAACGCTGGTCCACCGAAGGAAAGACCGGCCCCCGTGAGTGTCGTGTACGGAACCTCGGACGAGCCTCCACCGAACGTCCTGTCGCTCGCGGAGATCCCCCCGCGGAGCTCCAGCGCGAGGCCCTGTCCGTACTCCGACGTCACTCCGCCCATGAGCGAGAAATCCGTGGCTTGCTCCGGCTCGCCGCCGCCGTAGCGCAGGCCCGAAGGTCCGAAGGGACCGAACTCCCGCTTCACCCGACCCACGTCGGCGCGCAGCATGAAGCGACGGCTGGGTCCCATCCACCAGTCTAGGCGTGCGGCGCCCGTGGCGCGGGAGATGCGTTGGACCGCCGGCGCCGACAGGCCGTCGGCCATGCCTTCGCCGAGCCCGACAAGGGCTCCGGCAATGTCCGGTGTGAGGCGCGGCGCCAACGGAGTCTCGTATTGCAGCGCCTCGCCGGCCAGGAAGAGGCGAGACGTGTCGGGGGTGATCTCGAGCGCGGTCGCCCCGGAAGCCCAGAACGACATCAGGGAGGGGGCGTCGAAGGCGAGCTTTGAAGAGGACCACAGCGGGTCGCCACTCCACCCACCCTCGAGGGCGGCGCCACCCTCCCGCGTCGACATGCGGGATGTCGGGGCGAGAAACGCGCCGGCGGCGGCGCCCCATTCGATGTCCGTCGGATTGCCGAAGACGTCGAGCGCCGAGACGGCTCGCCGCGAGAAGCCCGCCACCGGAAGCGCCTGGCCCCGGAGCGCGGGGTGGGTGGCGCGCGGGAACGGAACGCCGTCTGCCACGACCACGGACAGTGCGCCAGGGAGTCCCTCGGAGCCGAGGGCAGCGTCGTTGCGGGACGAAAGCCCGCCCAGGGCGGCCAGATCGTCAAGCGGATCCGGGAGGTCGGCGATTCGTCGCGCGCCGAGTCGGATTCCTCCCGGCCGCCAGAGTGTGGCGGCGCCCGCATCGAGGGTGGTGGTGTCCACCGTCGTCACTCGTGCGGGTGCCGGCTCGAGCGACAGCGTGATGTTTCGCGCGGCCCCACCGGTGATGGTTACTGGGGACGCCACCACCGGCCGGAAGCCCAGCGCCTCGACGCGGAGCTCGTAGGATCCCGGCTCCACGAAGGTGAAGGAGAATGCGCCGTTCGTGTCCGTCGTGGCCTCGAGGGCCAGGCCCAGATCCAGGGATCGCAGGGTGACGAGCGCTTGGGAGAGATGGCCTCCGTCATCCCGCAGCACGGTGCCGGATAGCGAACCGGAGACGATGCTCTGCGCGGCGAGCGGAGCGCATTGGATGGCGCTCCAGCCCACCACGAGGGGAAGCAGGAAGGCTCTGATCCGCAAGGGAAGCGCTCGCTGATTCGGGAAGCGGGGACCGGGAGGGATCACACGGGGATCAGTGAAGAAGATACGACTGCACCGGCGCCACGTCGACGATCACGATGGGCCGCTGGACCCAGGGATCGACCCTACCTGGGTGGCTACCCCTTCCCGCCGCGTCGGCTCCCACGTGGGGTTCCTCCCGCCCCGGAATGCCCGGACGAGCGCAACCGCTGCGGCCAGGTTACCGGCCACCACGAAGGCCGGCAGTCGGAAGAGCCCGGAGACACCCCTCCCATCGAGAAGCCACCCGATCCCCGCAAGCGCCATCACGAATACCGCCACCGCGAGCAACCCGTCCGCGACAGGATGGGTCGGTGCCAGCACGCTCAACGCGAGCAGCGACGCTATTCCCGCCCACGGGAAGGCCCACCGACACAGCTTGTGGCTCAGCAACATCCAGGACGCGACTGGATGCCGCAGCGGATTCATGACGGACCGCTCGTGCCAGAGGGTCTCCATGCCGCGCATGATCGTGCGCACCTTCCGGCGGTACTCCGCATGGAGCGAGGTCGTGCGAGGCACGTAACACACCGCTTCGGGAACGGAGACCGGACGAAACCCATTCTGGATCGTATGCAGCGCGGCCGCGAAGTCCCTGCTGAATGCGTCCGGTAGCGGCAAGCGGTGCAGCTCCGGCCTGATGGCGTAGAAGCAACCCGAGGCCCCGATGATCCCCGCGACCCGTGTCTCCAGGTCGCGTACCATCATCTCGTAGCCGACATAGCCGGACTCGCTGAGGTTGTCCGTCAATTGCCCGGGGCTCACGCTGATGTCGCGCCCCGATGCGAGCCCGATCCGCGGGTCGCGAAACACCGAGATGAGTGGCTTCAGCGACTGCGGGTCGATGCGGATCGAGGCGTCGGTGTTCACCACGATCTCTCCGCGAAGGTGCTCGGCGGCCGCTGCCTCGGCCTTCGTCTTCCCGCCTCGCTCCGGCATGCGGAGTAGCTCGACGCCCCGGTCCCGATACTCACGCACGATGTCGTCCGTCCCGTCCGAAGAGGCGTCGGAGACGATCAGTACCTGAAACCGGTCACGAGGATAGTCCAGAGCCAGAAGGCTCTCGATCAGGCCCCTGATCTGCCGCTCTTCGTTGTAGGCGGGGACGGTGATGGCAACGTGCGGCCATTGCTGTGTCGAGTCGGCTGGAGGTAGCCCTCTACGGGTGAAGCGCCCGATCACCCAGAGGAGGAACGGGTACCCAAAGTACGCATAGAAGAAGAGCAGCAGCGAAGCGAGAACGACGATGGTCGCGATCGTGGTCATCGGACTCTCCAGGTGGCGGCTCGCATCCAGGCCGAAAGTCTTGGCCCCAGAAGACGCCGCACCGTGGTCTTGAGTCGAGCCTTGGCGCCCACTGCCCGCACAGTCCACGAGTCCCCTACTCGAACATCGAGGAGTGTGGGGCCCGGCCCATCGAGAGCGTCCGACACGCTCGCAGGGTCGAGAGACCCGCTGAAGCTGAGGTATCTCGCGCCCACGGCGGTGGCAAAGGACTGATGATTCAGTCGGCCCAGGTGGACACCGAATGGTCGCCCATCGCTTGCGATCTGCTGGAGGCGGATCTGATTGAGCTTGCCGTCGTTGAAGACGACGACCAGCAAGGGGATTCGGTCACGAACGGCATTGACCAACTCCATCCCGGTCATCTGGAGACCACCGTCCCCGAGGAGAGCGACAACCGGCCTGTCAGGAGCTCCGAGCTTGGCGCCGATAGCTGCGGGAAGGCCGAATCCCATCGACTGGAAGTCACTGGGCAGAATGAGTCCGCGGGGCGCCAACACCGAGAAGTGGCGGCGCGCGAGGACTTGGTGTTGACCCGAGTCGGTCACCAGGATCGTCTCGGCCGGCAAAGCGGCTCGAAGCCAGGAGAAGAATGCGGAAGGACTGGCTTCCGGGTTGCCCCTCATGTCAGGCTCGAGGATCGGGTCGAGGTGGGTCAGGCGACGACGGAAATCGGCGACTTCCGTGCTTGACCAGCTACCCGCCGGTGTCGGCCCTGATTCCAACAACGCCACTACGTCACGCGCATCGCACGCGATTGCCAGCGAACAGGGATAGTTCGCCTCCAGAACCGAAGGCTCGCGGTCGACGTGCACCAGGCGGTCCTTCGGCAGACGCATGCGAAAGCCGGCACTGCCGTTGTGCGTCAGCTTGCATCCAAGGGCCAGAATCAGGTCCGAGCGCTCGAAGAGCTCGTTGAGAGTACTCAGGCCGCCCCGCACCGTATCGAATCCCATGGCCAGGGGGTGGTCTTCGGGAATGATCCCCCTTGCCGACGGTGTGGTGACCACAGGCACTCCGTGCTTTTCCACCAGCTTCCTCACGCGGTTCGCTTCCAGCAGTGCGCCCTGACCGACCAGGAACAAAGGGCGCGAGGCGCTCGCCCACCGTCTACGCAAAGCTCCGAAGTCAGGGGCTGAGAAGTCTGCCGGCGTTGTGCTTGCCAGCGGTCTCGGCCGGTCACCGGGGAGTGGGCCCCTGGCGAACTGCACGAGCACCGGACCCGGCTCGCCGCGCTCAACGAGGTTCATCGCGAGGCTGAGAGTAGGGGCGATGTCGTCATCCCTTTCAATCGTGAAACACCCTTTCACCAGGGGTCCCGCGATGGCTGGCTGATCGATCGCCTGGAGCTGGAATGCGCTCCCAGGGGCGGTGGCCGGGGCTGTGACGAGGTGGAGGAGGGGGACCGAATCGAGCCGGGCCTCTGCCAGGCCGGTCAGAGCATACGTGAACCCGGGTCCGCCGATGGTGGCCAGTACTCCCACCCGACCGCTTGCCCGGGCATAGCCGTTCGCCATGAACGCGGCGCTCAACTCGCTGGTGGCAAGCGTGAATCCAATCCTACTTTTGCGCAGAGCCCCGAAGAACGCAGTGGTCTGGGTTCCCGGGAGGCCGAAGATCCGGCTGACTCCGTGGGTCTCGAGGGCACGGACGACGGAGTCGTAGTCCATCACGCCTGCCCTCGGTTCCCCAGCGCCCTGGCCCGACGAACCAGCGCGCCAAGACGGCCTCGAGACATGAGGGCGATGCTCGCGGCGCGGTTCCCCCAGCGATACCGACTTGTGGTGGGGCTACACAGTTCTGTCCACGGCTCCAGAGCTCCCCCAAGTTGGCCCTTGAAGCGCGTCACCGAGTTCAGCGACGCGTCGGTGAGATCGTTCGCGAGGTATCCAAGGTGATGGAGGCGCTCGAACACTTTGAACCGGAGGAAGGCTGACGCTCCCAGCTTCATGTGGTCCGAATCGGCGGCGGCACACACGGTATGGGTCACCCCGTGGCCCAGGAGTACCAGTTGGGATGCCACCACCCGTCCATCCGGCAAACGGGCATGAAACAACGATGCCAGTCCCGCGCCATGGAGGCGGGAGAGGAAGGCGCGGAAGGCGCTCGTCGGGAGATACGGAGCAGCGCCCACTCGCTCCATGGTGAGCTCGTGAAGGGACAGGAAGGCGTCGAAGTCTTCGTCCTCCGTGAATACCGTCCCTTCCCTGAGATTCCGGTCGACCAGGCGCCGCAAGTTCTGCTCCATGTTGCCACGGATGGCCTCGAGATCATCGACTCGCACTACATAGGAGTACCCCAGCGAGGCGCTCCATCCGTTCTGGAGGAAGGGCCTCACGTCTGCCACCGGTGGTCTGGGTTTGAGAGTCACCGCCGCATATCCCGCCGCGCTCAGGAAGTCGACGAGTGCCGTGAGGGACCTGAGGTGGCGAGACGTCTCCTGATAGGGGTACTTCGTGTCGTACCCGGCCAGGACAGGGCCATTGTAGTAGAGGAGCAGGCGCGGCGACACGTACGTTCCGAACCGGGAAGTTCTCTCGTAGAGAGCTACGCCCCCGGCGAGCTCGTCTCCGTGGCGGATGGCCGCCACGCGGAATCGCCCACCACAAGCGGCACTGAGGGCCTCCAGATAGTCGGGAAGGGCGTAGGCGCTCCCGCCCGGAGAGTTCCTGACGAAGTCCGACCATTCACGATAGGCGTCCTCTCGCAGGTACTCTACGGTGAGCTCGGGGGCCATGGGGATTCTCGTGTGGACCGGCGGAGAGAAGTCAGCCGCGCCGCCGGATTGCCTTGGAGAGCTTTCTGGCTGTCATGCGGGCGCTCGTTCCTACGGCGGGCCACGGATCGTTCCACTGGAACACGGGTTGGACCGCACCGGTCCACGACATCAGGCCTCCCAGGAAACCGAGCTCACCGGCTCGTCTGAGGTCGCGGCATGCGAAGTAGTCCCAATACGGATGCACGCAGCGGCGTCCAACCACATAGTCTCTTGTCTCTCGCGCCTCTCGGCCGAGAGCGTCATCGTAGGACATCGAGCACACGTCCACGCCACATCGGGCAGCGAACTCCACGAACCACCAGGGTCGCGCGTTGATCTCCAGGATTCTAAACACACCGTCGCGGGCATCCAACTTGAATTCGGCGCTGAAGACGCCACGATAGGCGATCCCTCGCAGGAAACGTCGGAGGGGCTCGACGGCCTCCGCCACCGTCTTCAGGGCGACACTCTTCATATAGGTACTATTCCCAAAAAGAGGCGGATACATCCGCAACCGCTGACGGGCGAAGAGGGCTCGAACTTCCCCGTACCCGTCCACGAATCCATCGACGAAGAAGTGGTTCGTCGGTGGTCCAGGGACGTAGTCCTGAAAGATCATCCCGAAGCCCGCCGCGGTGGCCTCTGCAAAGCGAGTCGCCGCTTCGCATCGCGATGATGGTTTGAAGGCCTTCACTCCAAATGTCTGGAAGAACATCTGGGAATCACGCGGCTTCAGGAAAGCGGTGGCCAACCGCTCCTCGGGAACATCCTCGAGGTCGCCCTCCTGCCTCATGACCTTGGTCCAGGGGTGAGGAACGCCGAACTCCGCGAGGGACTGTGCGAACCGGCCCTTGTCCACCACGCACTCGAGGGTGTCGGGGCTGGGGATGCTTGCCGGGAACCTCCGGCACAGCCCCTCGTCCAGGCTGGCGACTTCCATGGCCAAGCCGTCGGAGCAGGGAATCAGAACGGCAGCATCCAACGGTGACTCATCGAGCCACCGCGCGAGCTCACCTGGATCCAGTCTCCGGGCCGCGAAAGGAAGTGGGCGGAACCACCTTGAGCGCCTGAGAAGCGGATCTCGGTCGTCGGCGAGGTAGTATGGAATGTCGGCCCGAACAAGAGTCCGTTGAACGCCCAAAGCGGTAATGCCACAGCCCAGAATCAGGACCGGAATCGTTGGATTCGCTGCAATGCCAGATCTCATTCAGCCTTGCCTTTCCGCGGCGCAAACCGCTCGAATGCTCCAGTCCCGAGGTGCAGTCGTCTAGGTAGCGGAAGAGTGCAACCTCTGTGGCGCCTTCCTCGATTCTATCTGGGGCTTACGGTCACACTTCTACGAGCTCCGCAGAGGCTACGTTTGCGAGTGGCCGCACGAGTCTTTGACGATGAGAACACCCGTGGCGCTTCCCCGTCGGCACCCAATCCTAGCATCCGGCCACGTCTGCAGTGAAGTCAAGCTTCTTCGTCGTTCTGATGATCGCGCGTGCCTCCCGGCCGATCGGGTCGTCCGTGCGGGTAGAGCCTTCGGCCTCGACCACGGGCAGCAACTTGTCGCGACCCTTCACGGGCCATCGAGCTCTGATGGGGGGCGCCGGCGTATTCCGATGGAGGAGTTCGCGAAGCCGACGGGTTCGCGATGAACATGCCCACCAGCGTACGTGCAGGGATACCGTTCGTACGATGCAACTCCCAGGAGTCATGGTGTAACCTCGCTTTGCAGCGTACGGGAAACGACGTACCTTGGACAGTGGCCATGGCAGCGTCTCAGGGCCTCCCCGTCGCGGATGTGATGTCGACTGCTCGATCTGCCGCGATACCGGGCCCACGTCCTGTCGAGCCGTCGGTCCCGTCCGGCCGGGCTCCCATCCATGGCGCGTCTTGTACGTGAGACCCAGAATCGATACGATGATTGTGCGCCGTCTGGGGTGCCTTTGTTGCGGGGGCGGTCTCGGCGAGATGTCCCGCTCAGTGAGGCCTCAGGGGTGTTGTCTTTCCCGAAATACACCCGGATTGACGGCATCCGGAACTGGACGAGCGGACTTCCCGACTTCGTGCGTCGTCGCCGTTCGCTGACGACAGAGGCGTGACGATCGAGCGCCCGGTCCCACGGCCAATGACAGACACCATGTCGACTACACCTCCACAGCAGACCGCGCTGCCAGGGACCCTGGCCACGGATCCGGCCGTCCGTCCGGCTTGGACATTTCGCGGATGGGCGGAGCACCTCAAGCTGCACCGCGACCTCCTCGCCGCATTGGTTCAGCGGGAGATCAAGGTTCGTTACAAGCAGTCCATCATGGGATTCTTGTGGGCGATCCTGATGCCGGCGCTGATCGTTGGCGCAGGTGTGATCGTGAAGGTGGCGATGGCGAAACTGGCTGGGTCGAGCGTGTCCCTGGACAGTCTGGCACTCGTGACCGTGAAGGCCGTACCGTGGGCGTTCTTCGCCGCGACGGTGAAGCTCTCGTCTACGAGCCTGATCGCCAACAGCAACCTCGTGACGAAGATCTACACTCCGAGGGAGGTCTTTCCTTTCGCAGCGGTAGCCGCGCAGTCCTTCGACTTCCTGATCGGCGCGGTGGTGCTCATCCTGTTGCTACCCCTGTTTCACCTGGATCTCGGCGCGCGGCTCCTGCTCGTGCCGGTGTTTGTTGTGGAGTTGATTCTCCTCACGGCAGCTCTCGCCCTGTTCCTATCTGCCGCCAGTCTATTCTTCCGGGATGTGAAGTATCTGGTGGAGGTGTTCGTGACCTTCGGCATATTCTTCACCCCCGTTTTCTACGAGGCCACCATGTTCGACAAGTGGTCGTCGTTGATCCTGCTGAATCCGGTTGCCCCGATCCTGGAAGGAATCGGCACCGCCGTGGTCGGGGGTCCGTTCATCGCCACCGGCTGGTTCATCTACAGCGCGGTGTTCGCCATCGTCGGCTTCATAGTGGCCCTCATCGCGTTCAAGCGCATGGAGCCCTACTTCGCAGAGAGCGTATGAGCTCGTTGGCGACTCCGGTCCTGCAGGTGCGGAACGTCTCGAAGAAGTTCCGCAAAGGGGAACTGTACGACTCACTCCGAGACCTGATTCCCGCGTTGACGGGGAGGCTCTTCAAGCTTCGCAAATCGGGCGAGCTCGGCGACCGGGACTTCTGGGCGCTCCGCGAGGTATCCTTCGAGGTCGAGCGAGGAGAGGCATTCGGAATCATCGGCTCGAACGGTGCCGGAAAGAGCACGATCCTGAAGCTGCTGAGCGGTATCATGAAGCCGACGTCCGGCACGGTGCACGTAGACGGGCGTTTGTCGGCGCTGATCGAGGTTGGTGCCGGCTTTCACCAGGATCTGACCGGACGTGAGAACGTCTTCCTGAACGGAACCATCCTGGGCATGCGGAGGGAGGAGATCCGCCGCCGGTTCGACGAGATTGTTGATTTCTCCGGACTGGAAGACTTCATCGACACGCCCGTGAAGCGCTACTCCTCGGGGATGTACGCTCGGCTTGGCTTCTCGGTGGCGGCACATGTCGAGCCCGACCTACTGATCGTGGACGAAGTGCTGAGCGTCGGCGACTACGTTTTTCAGCGGAAGTGCACCGAGAAGATGGCTAGTATCATCAAGAGCGGGGCCACGGTGGTGTTCGTATCCCACAACTTGCGGGCTGTCGCGGCGCTTTGCGAGCGCAGTCTCCTGCTCGAGAGAGGGCAGGTGCGCAAGATCGGCCCGACACGCGACGTCCTCAAGATGTACCTCGATCGGGCGTACGCGACGCGCGATTCGGACCATGCGCCCAAGGATGTACATATCGAGCGGATCGAGGTCAGCCGACAGGACGGCACTCCCGCCGTAGAAGTCACTCCGGGCGAGCGGGTACGTGTCGCTATCCGCGTCAAGGCGCGGGCGAACGTAGAGAAGCTCGCCGTCGTGTTGTCACTGACCGATGACGGTCAATACGAAGTCTTCAATACGTCGACCGAACGACTGGGGGCCGGGACGTTTTCCTTGAATGCCGGCGGCGTGTTCAATTGTTCGTTCGACCTGGATCTGCATCTTACCCAGGGCACGTTCCACGTCGGTTGCCTGCTCTACCGCTACGATATTCAACGGGAATACGATCGGTGGTCGCCGGCAGGCACGTTTTTCGTGAATAGCGCGGTCGACGTGCGTGGTGCGGCGAATCTCTATCCACGCCTCACCCGCCACGAGGTCGAGACGGCTGCGGGGCGCGAGGCCGCCGCCAGGTGAGAGTCACGCGACATCGCGACTCCGACTTACGGCCGAGGCTCCCTCTCTGGCGTCGTATGAGGCGCCGACGCCGAACGGTACCTAGAAGCGGGGCACACACCTGGCGGGGAGCTCTGTGCCGTTGCAATATCACACGATCACGCTGATCTCTCACTCGACCTCGGTGCAGCACCGTACACGCCTCACGCGCCGCCGCCCAGAACGCGGTCGACCTGGGCCTGGAGGCGAGCTCGAAACGACGCGTTCATCGCGCGCAACCTCACGGACCATTCGGCGCCTTCTCGAGCCAGATGTTCTACCGATGCCATGAGGCGTTGCTCGTCGAAGTCGCCTACGGCCTGCGTGTGCGCCCCCAGCCCGACCAACCTCATGAGGGAGTCATTCTTGGGAGAGTAACTCAAGGACACGACCGGGCGCTCCAAGAGCAGCGAGAGCAGGACATTGTGGAACCGCGTGCCCACGACCAGATCGGTCTCGGCGATTTGTCGCAGCAGATCTTCGAAGGACTCGATCGGCTCCGCGATGAGCCGCGGGGTAGCGCCCTCCTCGAGATGGTTCGGGAACTCCTGGATCAGCTCCTGCACAGGCCTGGCGTCGGTCGCCGTGTCGCCAATGAGCAGTCGTACGTCCAGACCCTTGCCGAAGAGCCATGACACGAAGCGCGTCAACTTGTCTATGTACGTGCGATAGATCCTCTCACCAGTCCGCTTCGGCTCATTCCAACCGTAGTAGCCCATGACTCCAATACCGACCTGCTGCGGAGGGCTCTCGACAGGACGGTCGGTGGGCAGCCATTCGAGCGGTAGCCCGAACGCAAGGTCCGGCACCACCGGGTCATCACTGGTCTCGACACCAAGTTCTTTCGCGAAAGAGCGGGATTCCTCGTCCCGGTAGGAACGATAGGACGCGAGCTCCGTCGCCTTCTTCAGCAGGACTCTGATCGCGCGTCCCCGAATCCGCTCGGCTCCGACGCTCAGGAAGTGGATGGGTACGGACGCAGCCCTCGCCGCCCGGCACCAACGCATGAGATGGTAGGGGAGGTCCAACGGACTCTGCCCGAAGTCGTCGAGGATGCCCGTCCCCGGAACGATGAGCATGTCGTACTCGCGAATGCGGGCGCGAGCGTGCGCGGCTCGTAGCGGCTCCGCGAGGAGATGGGCCGCATGAGCGAGCGGGCGCCCGAACGGCAGCGTCGTGAGGCGCCAAAGGCGACGCGATATGGGCAAGGGGTCCATGGTAATGAGTGGGATCCCATGCATTCGGGTGACCTGAGAGACATCGGGTCCAATGCACGCGATAGTCGCATCGGGATACCGCCGCCGCACGCTGTCCAGGAAGGCGGCGATGGTAGCCTCGTTACCGAGGTTGGTTCTTCCGAACAACCCGAACAGAGCGAGGGACGGGGCTTCGTGCTCGCGACTCGATTCCTCAGCCACGCGGTTGTCGCCCCGACCTGTGTGTTGTTCCATCATATCCCTGATGCCCATGTATGCATCCGTGTGGTGTTGCCCAACGAGGCACGTAGCCGCGATACCGTGCCGTCAACTTGCGTCCAGGGCCGAGTAAAGTCGCGCCAGCTGCGCCGCACAATGGCGCACGTCCAGATGGGCGCTTATCTGCTCTCTCATGGCCTGGCCGTCTCGCACAATCCTGTCCGGGTCGTCGGCATATTCCTCGATGCGCCGCGCGATCGCCGTCGCGTCTCGCTCCGGCACCAACAGGTTCGCGCATCCGCCGAACACGAAAGGTATGTCCGAATGGACAGTCGAGATCACTGGCATCCCGGTAGCCATCATCTGCTGAATGACGAACGGTGTGCCCTCGGCGTCGCCATCCTCCGCCGTGACGCTTGGGGCGACGAATACGTGTGCTCGGAGAGCCAGTTCGATGAGCTCGTGGAAGGCCAACCACGAGTGGTGGGTTACCATGCCTTCGAGGCCGAGCGAGGCTATCAGCCGGAATACGGCCTCCTTTGTTTCCGCATCGCCCGGTCGTCCGGCTTGATCGCCGACCAGGTGCAGATGGAATCTCACGCCGGACGACCGGGCCAGATGGGCCGCCTCGATAAGGTACTCGACTCCCTTCTTCTCTCGAAAGGTGCCAGCGAAGAGAACGATCAGTTCCTCGCCCGACCTCTTTCTCCGGACAGCGCTCGGGAT